>Ga0307377_10002052_pt1 | contig 24233 bp, 24 predicted proteins | sample TR3MG_FD_202535 | JGI IMG/M metagenome (GOLD analysis project Ga0307377, IMG submission 202535) | Soil microbial communities from Risofladan, Vaasa, Finland - TR-3 | ecosystem: Environmental > Terrestrial > Soil > Coastal area > Acid sulfate soil | place: Finland: Risofladan, Vaasa | collected...
TTTGGTGGATACTGTCTTCGCATTTCCCGTGGCAGGCAAACGGTGCGCAGGAGATTCTAGCCTCAGTGCTGTTTGTGATGGCGTCGATTACCGACGGCCTTGACGGTTATCTTGCCCGCAAACGTGGCCAGATTACGACCATGGGCATGTTGCTTGACCCGCTAGCTGACAAGATTATGGTTACGGGTGCGATCATCGCACTGGTTGCCTATAATCCCGAGGTGGTCAAGGTCTGGATTGCGGTCGTGATTGTTGCGCGCGAGTTCCTGATTTCCGGTTTACGATCTATCGCTTCTTCTGAAGGATTTACTATCCAGGCGAGCGATCTGGGTAAGCTGAAGACGGTCGTGCAAATCGTTTCAGTGACCGCCGCGATCCTTGCTCATCGCTGGGACCACTGGCAGATCGGCGTGCTCGTAATACCTGTTATGTGGTACGCGGTTGCGGCCATTTACTTCACTGTTCTGGTGTCGACGATCTCCGCGATCGACTATTTCATTGGGTTCTGGAAGCAGATCGACCATGCGTCGAAGGATCGGCGCAAAGCTTCTGTACTTGCCAGCCGCAAGAGCGCGAGCATTCTGAAATAGAGTTTGCGCTCCTGCGGTGTCCTACTGCCCGAGTTGAAATCTCAGTTCAGCCAGCGATGTCTGGTAGGCATAGCGCGCGGTGGTATACGCAATTTGCGCCTGAGTCTGCGCCAACTGTGCCTGGGTCAATTCAACAATCCCGCTGAGGCCAATCTTGTAGCGGGCATTCGAGAGATCGAGAGCCATGTTCGACTCGTTCAGCATTTGTTGGGTGACGGCGATTCGCTGGAAGGCGTTTTGGGCATTGAGTACCGCAGTGCGGACGTCACGCGCGATTTCGTCACGCAAGTTCCGGACCTGCTCGTTAGCAGCGTTGGCGCGTAATTTTGCCTCCTTTGCGCGCGCGTTGAAGAGGAATCCATTGAAGATCGGAATGTTGATATTGGCGCCGGCTGCGCCGTACCAGTTGGATTGAATCTGGTCGGCGCGAACAGGCGTGCCGCCGACTGCGGCCGAAGCCGACACCGTAGGCATCCAGAGGTCTCGTTCGGCCGTGCTGAATTGGCGGGCCGCCGTGTAGCTATCGTTGAGCGAAGCCAGATCCGGACGCGCTCCAAATGCAGTATTCAGCAGTGAATCAGCGTCTTGTGGTGGAGGTTCGGGGTTAGAGGTGGTTTCGTCGGTCAGGTTGTATTGCAAATTCTGCTCGGAACCTAGAACAGTGTTCAGATTCGTCATCGTGTTGTCGGCGTTGTTCTGTGCGTCCAGTAGCAGCAGCTGCGCCTGCGAGAGCTGCACACTTGCAAAGCTCAAATCGAGATTTGAGCGGAGTTTTGCGTTAGTGAGTGCTGTGACCTGGTCAACGGTGGCCTGCCGCTCGGCTACGGTCTCCTGAGCCACCTTTAGCACTGCCTGGCTGGTCAGAGCCTGATAGAAGGCCTGATCGACAGTCAGGGTGATGTCCATCTCCGTGGCGCGCTCATTTTCAAGCTGCGCCTTGGCACTCGATTGCGCGCTGCGCACCAGGTTATGGGTGCGCCCGAAGTCGGTAATCAGCTGACTTACCGTCAGACCGCCTGCGGCGCGTTCGTAGACGGAGGGGTTGTTTAGCAGGCCGGCGGTAACACGGCTGTCCGAGTGCGCGCCGACGGCCGTCAGGTCGCCTGCGGCGGTGGGCAATTCGGCTGAGCGCGTTTCGCGCGTAACCTGCGCCTGCGCCAGGGCAATGAGCCTGGCCACGCTGATGTTCGGATTGTGTTCGATAGCGATGCGCTCGGCCTCTGCGACTGTAAGCGTGGGTTGTGCCCCTGCTGCATGCGAGGCCACTTGTGGAGCGGCAGACTGTGTCTGCTGAGGCCGCATAGCGCAGGGCCATAAGGCTACGATGCAGAGTGCGCACGCGGCAGGAATCAATCGTGGTAATTTCAGTTCACTCATATTTCTTCCTCCGCGACGCGAATGTTGCTTTCGTCTCGTGCATGAATCACCAGGTACACCGCAGGGACAAGGAACATGGTGACGACGACGGAAAGCGCCAGTCCGCCAATGATCGCACGCGCGAGCGGCGCATACTGCTCGCTGCCCGCCTCAATGCCCAGCGCCATCGGTATCATGCCGAGCAGCGTGGCCAGCGAGGTCATGAGAATGGGACGCAGCCGAACTTTGCATGACCTGATCACGGCAGCCTTAAGTTCCATGCCCTCACGATGAAGAATGCCGGCGAACTCAACGATGAGGATGCTGTTCGACACCACAATGCCCGTCATCATGATGACACCCATCAACGACATGACGTTCAACGAACTGCCAGTTAGTAGGAGTATGAGCGCAACGCCGGCCAGCCCAGGAGGAATTGCCATAAGGATGATGAATGGGTCAACGAAGGAAGCGAACTGGGCCATGAGAATCAGGTAGACAAGCAAGACGGCGACGATCAATCCGATGCCGAAATCGTGGAATGCCTGGTTCATACTGACTACTGCGCCGCGCACATTCAGTACAGTGTTTTTGTCGTGTTTGGTTTCTGCCAGCAGGCGATCGATGCGCGCGCCCACGCCTTGCAGTGCCTCTGTTTTAGTCGCCACGTAAATGTCGGTTACGCGGCGAATCTGGTTGTGGTCTACTTCGGTTGGCGTGTTGATTTGCTGGATATCAGCAACCGCGCCCAATGGCACGTAGCCGGCTGCACGATCGCCGCGCAGTATCTGCGAGGTTGCCGACCCTCCCTCCTGCATCGGATCGTAGCCCGCAGGCCGCACGCCGCGCAGAGGTATGCTCTTCATATCCTCCATCGACATGTTATCGATCCATCTATTGGCGTATTGCACGGTAACCATATAATTATTGCCACTCTTCGGATCGATCCAATAGCTTGGCGCAACCATGCCATCGGATGTGAGGGCGGTAATTACGTTATCGACTATCTCCTTGGCAGAAAGACCAATCAGGCTTGCGCGCTCGCGGTCGATGTTGAGCGCCAGGCCGGGATAATCAATACTTTGTGGAATATAGACATTGCTCACATTTGGCATAGCCTTGATTTTGGCCGCCAGTTGTGTGGCGAGGGCCATTGAGCCCTCCATGTCCTGCGACTGTATCTGAATATCGATGGGCGCTGGTAGACCCTGATTGATGACCGAATCCACCAGCCCTCCAGCCTGATAATAGGCGGAGAGTTCAGGCATCTCACGCGAAATCTTCTCCTGAACGCGGTGCATGTACTCATAGCTGCCGACCCTGTGGCCCTCCTTCAAACTGGTTTGCACAAATGCAGTGTCCATGGATGCATTGGTCGTGTAGATTGCCGAAAGATCCGGATAGACGCCGATGTTTGAGACGATCATGCCAAGATCTTTGGCAGGCACTACGCTGCGAATGATGTTTTCAACCTTGGCAATGTCGTCGTTGCTCACCTCGAGGCGCGTGCCGCTTGGCATGCGCACGTTAATGATGAATTGACCGGGGTCGGTGCGGGGAAAGTATGCGCGGCCGATGAAGGGGACCGTTACGAGCAGGAGCACTATTACGCCGCCCAAGATGGTTGCCGCAGTAAAGCCTGGCCGTTCCATCGCCCGCATGGCAAGACCTTCATACCAGTTGAGCATTCGTTGGAATTTTGCGTCAAACCAGGGTTCAAATCGCGCGAAGAACGGCTCTCTCAGGTTCTCGGGAGCTTCTTCCTCGTCGTCGCGCAGAGTGATAAATCTGGCGCAGAAGAGCGGCACCACGGTCATAGCAAAAAAATACGAAGCGAAGATGGAAAGTACGACGCCCAGCGCCATCGGAGTAAAGATATACTTGCTGACGCCGCTGAAGAAGGTCACGGGGAAGAAGACGATTGAGGTTGTGAAGGTGGCTGCCAGCACAGCCATGGAGACTTCCGATCCTCCGGCATCTGCTGCGATCTGGGGCGATTCGCCCATCTCCATGTGGCGGAAGATATTTTCAAGCACAATGACGCCATTGTCGATCAGCCTGGAGAAGACCAGCGCGAGTCCGCCCAGAATCATGGTGTTGATGGAGCCGCCGGTATAGTCGACGATCAGCAGGCAGACGATCATCGAGAGCGGAACGGAAAGGATCACGGCGATCATGGCGCGCGGACTGCCGAGGAAAACAAGAATCATTATTCCGGTCAGTACCAGGCCAATCAAGGCTTCCTTGGAAACATTCGTGATCGCCATCTTGACGAAGATCGACTGGTCGAAGACCACGGCTGTCTTGAGTGATTGCGGAATATCGACCAAGTGCTTGATGGCGGCTTTAATTCCGTTGACGATGGTGATGGTGTTGCTATCGCCGCCCTGCTTGAATACCGGCACGTAGACCGAACGCTGTCCGTCGATGCGCACGATGTTGTATTGCAATGCGCCGGAGTCGATCGCCTTGCCGATGTCGCCTACCAGCACCGACGAGTTGCCCACCGATTTAAGTGGCATCTCGTTCATAGAATTCGCATCAGGAAACTGGCTGTTGGCGTAAATGTTGTAGTCCTTGGAACCGATGCGCACATCACCTGCCGGCAGAATCAAGTTGGAACTGTCGACTGCTTGCACGACATCGTTGAGGCTGAGGTTGCGCGCCTCCATTTTGAGTGGATCGACATAAATCTGAATTTGGCGATACGTGCCGCCATAGGGCTGGGGCACGGACGCGCCCTGTACATTTGATATCTGGTTACGCACCTGGAACTGTGCCAGATCCTTGAGGTTGGTCTCGTTGAGCCCCTTGCCCTTGAGGGTTACGAGGCACACAGGCTGCGTTGACGCATCCATGCCGAGCACCACGGGCGGAAGGGTCCCGGGCGGCAAGCGGCGCAGGTCGGCCATGGCCAAGTTGGCAATGTTGCTCAGGGCCGCGTTGGGATCGGTGCCGGGCTTGAAGTAGATTTTGATAATGCTTACGCCGGTCAGCGAGCGCGATTCGCTATGGTCCACGTTGGCAGCCAAGGTAAAGAAGCGCTCAAAGGTATTTGTGATGTCGGCTTCGATCTGCTGCGGCGGCATGCCGTTGTAGAACGTGGCCACAACCACAACCGGCATGTCGATCTGGGGAAACAGGTCCACCGGCATCTTGGAGATGTTGACGCCTCCCACAAGCGACACCAGCAGGCAAATCATGACAATGAAGTAGGGGTATCGAAGCGCAAACTTCGGCATTAGTGTGCGCCTCCATTGTCTGCTTCGGCTTTCATGTCGATCATGCCGCCTGATTCCTGGACGGTCTCAGAGGCCGGTGCAGCCGTGAGCAATGGGTTCACTTCCTGGTTTTCATGGTACTTGTCCTGGCCGCCCATGATCACACGGTCACCGGGATTGAGGCCTCCGGTGATCTCAGCAAGCTTCGATCCCTGCAGGCCGACCGATACGTTGCGAATATGGATGTGATTACTATCGTCGAGGACGTAGACTGTCTCCTGCTGTCCGTTCAGAACAAGGGCTTCTACAGGAATTGTGACGACATTGGCAACGTGCGCGAGTTGCAAAAGCGTGTTGGCGTACATCCCAGGCGCGATGGAAAGATCCTTATTCTCCACGTCTACTTCGGTCTCCATGGTCCGGGTCTCGAAATTGACGTCGCGCGTAAAACGCACAATTTTTCCTGTAAACGATCTGCCGATTGCATCGACGCGGACCTGCAATTGGTCACCGGTGTGAACGTATTGGACGTCGTCTTCTGGAACAGGAATACGGAGACGGAGAAGATTGCTCTGGGAGATGCGGACGATTGGTAGGTCCTGACTATTGGAGTTGGTGCCACCTTGGATCAATGCGCCGGTATCGGCGTAACGCCAGATCACAACGCCGTCTAGAGGTGCTGTAACATTGGTGTAGTTTTCGAGCGCCTGAACACGCTCATTATCCGAGTGCGCGGCCCCGGATTGCTGCTGTGCTGCAGCCATGGATGCTTTGGCCGCGTCTACCTGAGCCTGGGCAGACAGATCCCTGGCTTGCGCGTCGTCCAGTTCTTGTTGGGCAATTAGTCCAGGCCGCGCGGCAGCCGCCTGCTTCAGCCGTACAGAGGCTGCATGCAAAGCAGTGTAAGTAGCCTCGGCCCGATTGATCTCATGCTGAGCCCGTGCGATCTCTTCCTTGCTTTGCTGCAATTGGAAGGCGCTGCCCTGCAGCTGGGCCTTCAGTTCGGGAACTTCCAGGACGGCGATCGTTTGTCCCTGGTGGACGATGTCACCAATGTCGACGTTGATGCGCGACATGTATCCGCTCACTTTTGGGTGAACATCCACGACTTGATAGGGCTGGAACTGTCCGGCCAGAGTTAGCACATGCGAGATATCGCCACGTTGCGCCGCAGCGACCTTCGCTGTTGGAATTGAGGCCGCATTAGCATCGGAAGTACCGGCGCTGGAATGGCAGGCGGTGAATGGCAACAGGGCGCAGAGCGCCATAGCGGCTGCCACCGTTGCGAAGGGTTGATTGTTCATATTCCTGAAGCTCCTGATTACGTCAACTGCTCGCTTGTTGCTACGTGTATCTCAAAGAGGAAACTGGAGCGATGAGATGCGCATGGCGTCAAGTTGGATGAAATGCGATCATCGTAGTTTACCGCTGCAATCCACTGGCTTTTACAACAATCGCAATGGCGTGCCGGCTGCCTAAGTTGTGTCTATTGAAACTCACAACAAAACACACTATTGGCTAAACCGTGGGCAAAACTCAACACTCAGCGCAAAAGTGACTAACTTGTGGGAGGGGGACGGACGAAACAATGCGGAGAGAAATATGCAGCGACATGAACGTGAAAACGGCTGTGCGCGGCTTCTCGCTTGAGTTGGACGCTTGTGCGTGAACACCCGGTTGCAAGAACGAACAGGAGAGCACAAGGGAAGAGCGGTCCGAAGGGGTTCGCAGCGGGTGCCCCGTGTTGAATCAGGGCGGGCACATCAGCGGGCAGTGCCTTTGCGGCACTTATATCGCTGCCAGTGCCGGCCTGAGGGCCGTACCAAGCCAGCTTTGCTTCCATTGCAAATGAAAATGCCAGTAGACACAGGCCGAAGGCTAGTGCCGTGCGCTGGAATGACCGGGAAGCGGCTGAAACTCCTAGCATGATCGGATTCTATCATGGTTGGAAGAGTATGGAGGGCTCACGGACGGCCACCCTCCCCACTTACAGTTATTCGACCCTAGAGGTGAATCCAGCCGGTTCGAATGAGCTCCAAGGAGCCTACGGCGACAACTATCCAAAGGAGAATCCCCTGAACCAGAGGCCGCACTCCTACTTCCTTGATAGTCTTCATGGACAGGCCCGTGCCAATGAGATAAAGCGTGACGGTCAACCCCAGGATGCCAAGATGCTTGAGGGTGGGATAGGCTGGCTGGAAGGCGTGAATATACGTATTGGCGACCGCCGCGAGACAGAAGAAAAGGATGAACCAAGGCCAGCGAATCCGAGCTTTGCTTTTCCTGGATATTGCGGTACCGATCGACATAGGCACGATCCACAATGCGCGGGCCAGCTTAACGGTGGTTCCGACCGCCAATGCCACAACGCCAAATTTTGCCGCTGCTCCGACAACGGAGCTTGTGTCGTGAATGGCGAGCGCGGACCAGAGACCGAACTGGTTTTGTGTCATGTGCAGCATGGTTCCAATGGCTGGGAACGCAAGCAGTGCAACCGAGTTGAGAACGAAAACTGTTCCCAGCGAGACGGCGATCTGCTCCTCGCTGGCATCGGTGATGGGTGCCACAGCGGCAATGGCGCTGCCGCCGCAAATGGCGGTTCCGACGGAGATGAGGAAAGAGGTTCTCCGCTCAACGCCAAGGAGCTTGCCGAGCGCCCAGCCCAATACCATGGCAAAGCTTATGCTTGCGGCAGTGTACACAAAGCCTGATTTGCCGACCCTAATCACTTGCTGCAAATCCATGCCGAATCCAAGACCCACGACAGAAACCTGAAGCAGAAACTTGGATAGCTGCTTAGCTTCGATATGAAACGGGTGTGCGAAGGTGAATCCGTAAACGAGGCCGCAGGCCAGTGCTACCGGCGGTGAAAGCAACCCACTGGCGGCAAGGATCATTCCGATGAAAAAAAGTTTTTTGGACACACATTGAGTGTGGCGTGAGCCAGGGCGCTGCGTCCAAGCAGAAGTATTGATGGCCCATAGGCAATTCTTATCGGGTGCGGTGATTTACTTTCTATCTTTTAGGGGCACAATTCGCCGCTCTCCGGCAAGCGAGAAGAGGAATCTGCGGAATGTCTGAGGCAGGCCGGTCGGTTCGGGGCCCGAGGGGTAAACAAGGAGAAAATCGCGTTGAATGCGCAACCCCTCAACTTCGACGATCCTGAAGCTGGTATCAAGCCTCAGATCCTTGGCGATTGCCGAGCGCGAAACGAATCCGATTCCCAGTCCGGCTTCCACGGCAGACTTTATGGCCTCGGTGGAGTCCAGTTCCATGAGGATACGGAGCGAACTGCGCTTTACACCCTGCCGCTCCAGCGCCATCTCGACCACTCGGCGCGTTCCTGAGCCTCTTTCGCGCAATAGCATTGGAGCGGCGCACAGGTCGGATGGCGGGATGGAAGCGCGCTCTGCCCATTCGTGTGCAGTTGAGGCAAGCAATACAAGTTCGTCTCGCAGGAATGGCTTGGTCTTGACGCCGCGGCTACGTGCAGGCCCTTCGATGAATCCGAGTTCAATCTTCCGGTTCTCAATGGCTTCCACTATCTGTTCGGTGTTGCCACTGATCAAGGTAGATTGCACGCGTGGATATTCATTGTGAAATTTGCCAAGCAGGCGCGGCAGCACATATTGGGCGATGGTGGTAGAAGCGCCCAAGGCAAGGTGGCCGGCATGCTCGCCGCTGAGGGCTGCGATCTCGTGTTCGGCCTGGGCCAGCAGGGAAGTGACCCGGCCAGCGTATCCAAGCAGAACGGTTCCGGCGGATGTTAGCCGGATTTGCGTTCCTGAACGGTCGAACAGTTGGACGCCGAGGTCTTCTTCAAGAGCTTTGATCTGCAGACTCACTGCGGGTTGAGTCAGGTAGAGCTCATCCGCAGCCTTCCGGAAGCTGAGTTGTTGCGCCACCTTCCGGAAGACAACCAAGCGGAAATTGTCGAGACTTGCCATAGGACGATTAGACCACTGGTGTCAGCGGGTTACTTGGCCGGCCTTCCACGGGCGCCAGCTTAGGCCGGAGATTCTCAGCAATGCGCCGCGACAGGCTCGGGGAGAGCGAGTTCAATCTTGATCTCCGGAGGCGTGAGGAGCGTGCTGTGAATGAGGCAGTGATGCACCGAGCGCATCAGTCCTTGTGTCTGCTCTTCGGTAAGCTGAACCGGGCAGGTGACGTGAATATTGAAGTTGCCCAGCCGTGTTGGGTGCTTGAGCTTGTCGGCAGTCACGGAGACTTCCACGCCACGGTCAGCAAGGTTGCGGGTTTTTAGGTACTCGACGGCGTAAAAGGCTGCGCATGAACCTAACGATGCCAACATGAGCTCTGGAGGCGTCATACCGGCATCTTCACCGCCATTGTCTACCGGTTGGTCGCAAAGAATGGAATGAGAACGCGATTGAATGTTGAATTTTACTTGCCCAAGATGTGAAACCTGTACTTTCATGAATCTACCCCTTTTCATTTGAATAAAGACATAACGGGGAAGAATCGTTACAGCACTTGCGCAACTTTTTCCGCGCCGGCCAGGCCGAGCATACGCAGATACTCCTGGGTAAGAATAGAGCGCAGGCGGGGCGCCACAGCAGAGTCGCAAGGAATGTCAAGGTTCCGGCAACGGTCGATTGCGGTGCGAAGCTCGCGAAGGAAAGCCACGCAGGCTGGACAGGCTTCAATATGCTCGCGCATTTGATCGCAAGCCGGGGTCTGTACGCGGCCGTCCATATATTCGGAGAGGTTGGCAAACAGATCACGACATTCTGCTGGACGCTTAGTGCTATCAGAGGGCGCGGATTTGCGGGACTTCCTTGGTGATTTTGCGAGGTCCTGCTTTTTGTTCGACCGGGTATTCAGAGCGTCGAGAATCTGGGTCATCTCCTTGCGCACGTAAAGGCGTGCTCGATGTAAGCGGACGCGGACAGTACCTGCTTTCAGACCGAGAATCGTGGCGACCTGGTCGGTCGACAGTTCTTCCATATCGTGGAGCACAAGGACCATGCGTAGCGGCGCCGGGATGCGCAGGACTGCTTGATGGAGTAGCTGGGCCTGTTCTGCATGGAGCAGAGTATCTTCGGGGCTATTTGCGGCGTCCTCTAGCAATCGTCCTAGTTCAGCGTCGTCCGGCATCAGTTCGTCGAGGGCGACGGTGTGACGAGGTGCGTTTGCACTCTTGCGTCGCATACGCCAGCAACGATTTCTTGTTACCGTATACAGCCAAACTGCAAGGGCCTGGGGTTCCTGAATTTTGGCCAGATGGCGGAGAGAGCGGAAAAGCACCTCCTGCATAGTGTCTTCCGCATCTTCAGGATGCCCGCAGACCTTCATACTGAAGGAGTAGACCGTGTTCTGCAACAGTCCAATCGCCTCTTCGATTGCTTCAGGGGTATTTCGGCGCAGTAATTCGGTTGCCTGACTCAGTTCGGGTCGCATCGATGACGGTTCCTGGACACATGGTCATTATATCGTTCCGTGCATCTGAAGCATGCGCCAGGGGCTCATCTTGGAGAGACTCATTTTTGTGCTGTGCTACGAACCGGACGTCGTGACTACTGAATGCAAGGCTGTCCGGTTTCTCCCGCGGGCGAGGCAGATTCAATCATGGCGAGACAAATCGGGGATATCTCTCTCAGCCACATCGCGTTCACGCCGACATTGGGCCCGAAGTCCGTGGCCAGCCATGCACGCAACAGGGCGATTGCCAGATCCCTTTCGGCGCCGGGGCGATGCGCCTCGAGGCGGAACATATGACGATAAACCTCATCCTTGAGGCGGTCGCCCTGATTGCCGTGGGCATGGTGTGTCTTGTGCATTGTCATGGCCGCGTCTCCCCTTGAACCAGCCACGCGTACTGGCCGACATGCATATGCGAGACCGCATCGAAGCCAGCGGCCCGCAAGTGCTCCATTGCATGGGAGGGACTTAAGCGATGAGCCAGAGGCGGACCGTGCGCGGGTTCGACATCGGGCCTCCAGTCGAGGACTGCAACTTTTCCGCCGGGTCTTAAACTGCGCCGCGCTTCCTGTACCGCGGCGCCGCAGTCCTCAAGTTCATGCCATACATTTGCCATGAAATAGCAGTCGCAACTGGAAGACGGCAGCGTTGTGCTTTCGGCCTCTGCCTGAACCAGGTCCACGTTGGCAATCCCGGCCATGTTGAGTTTTTGTTTCAGCCAACTGAGCATTTCCTCCTGTGCGTCGACGGCATAGACCCGTCCTCCTGGACTGACAGCCTGCGCTATGGGCAGTGAGAAGTATCCAGTACCGGCACCGATGTCTGCTACGGTATCGCCTGGATGCAAGCCCAAGGCACCAAGCACCTCCGCATGCGGGAGCCAGACCTTGCGTGCAGGGTCGTCCAGTCGGTGGGCTTGAGAGGCCGCGAATCGTCTGTCGTGCATGAGAGCCTCAGTTGCTAGTTCCGCAGGTGGCATCTTTTAGACCAATGGCACGGAGGATTGCCATGGCCGGACACCAGTTGGTAAATGCCGATTGGAGCAGGTTGAGCCCGACAAAGGCAGTCAGCCAGAGCCAGTAGGGCGAAAAGAAGTGAGCGAGGGCAAGCGACAACAACACCACGACGCCCGCCATGAGACGCAATCCACGTTCAACGGTCATTGAGAATCTCCTTGATCGGTAGTGGGTTCACAAGTAATTGCCGATTCGCGCCGGGAGTGAACCATGTAGTAGAGGATGGGAATCGTCGGCCACGAAAGGAATGTGGAAGCGACGGCGCCGGCAATGAGGGATACTGCGAGCCCCTGAAAGATGGGATCGGTGAGGATGACGCTTGCACCTACAACCACCGCAGCCGCCGTGAGAAGCATGGGGCGGAAACGAATGGCGCCGGCGTCAATGACGGCCTCAGCGAGCGGGACGCCCTGACGGCGGCGCAATTCGATGAAGTCGACGAGGATGATCGAGTTGCGAACAATGATGCCGGCGCCGGCAATGAAGCCGATCATGGAAGTAGCCGTGAAGAACGCGCCCAGAATCCAGTGCGCGGGCAGAATGCCCACCAGCGTGAGCGGGATGGGCGCCATGATGATGAGCGGCACGATGAAGGAGCGGAACCAGCCTACGACAAGAACATAGATAAGTATGAGCACCGCAGCGAAGGCCAGGCCAAGGTCACGGAATACCTCGATGGTGATCTGCCACTCGCCGTCCCACTTCATTGAGTAGTGATCGGTTGACTTCGGCATGGTGGAGTTGTAACGCGTCAGTGTGTATCCCGCGGGCAGAGTCAGGTGATCGAGTTGCTTGTTCATCTTGAGAATTGCGTAGACGGGGCTCTCCTCGGCACCGGCCACGTCCCCGGTTACATAGACGACACGGCGCAGATTCTTGTGATAGATGCTTGGCTCGATCGTTTCATGTTCAAGGGTGAGCAATTCGCGCAATGAAACCATGGAGCCATCCGCGCCAGGCAGCTTGATATTCTCCAACTTCTGTTCCGAGGAGCGGTCGGCGCGGTCGAGGTCGACAATTGCAGGGATGGGCTCGCGCGCGGTCTTATCGTGGAGCAGGCCGACTTGTGTTCCAGAGAGGGCTAGCGCCAGCGCATGGGTTACATCACTGACTGCGATTCCATGCTCTGCTGCCTTTACCTCATCCACTTTCATTACCAGCCGTTGTTGGGGGTCTTCGACGTACCAGTCCGTGTCGACCACTCCCGGTGTGCTCTGGAAGATCTTTTTAATCTGAGCGGCCACCTGTGTCTGGCCGTTGAGATCGGGACCGTACACCTCAGCAACGAGAGTTTGAATTACGGGAGGTCCGGGCGGGACTTCGCTTACCTGGATACGCGCGCCGTATTGGTTGCCGATGGCATCGAGCAAGGGGCGCAGCTGCTTTGCAATTGTGTGGCTCTGATCGCTGCGCTGCTTTGCCGGGAGCAGGTTCACCTGAATATCGGCCTCATTCGGGAGGCGGCGCATGTAGTAGTGGCGCACGAGGCCGTTGAAGTTATAGGGGCCGGACGTGCCGGTGTAGGTTTGGTAGTTCAGCACGTCCGGTTGCTTTGCGAGCTCGTCTCCCAGGGCCGCGGTGACGCGCGCCGTCTGTTCCAAGGGCGTGCCGTCTGGCATGTTAACGATGACCTGCAACTCGCTCTTATTGTCGAACGGGAGCATCTTGACGCGGACGAGGCCGAGAGGCACAAGGATCACAGAGAGTAGTAAAAGCACGGCGACCGCAAGAAAGAAAAGCGCGCGGTTGCGTCCTGACGCGATCAGCGGCGTCATGACGCGGCGGTAGAGGCGAGTTCTCCAGTTTTCGTGCTCTGGCTCGAGGAGGTGTGCGCCGCCCATATGTTTGCCGAGCAGCCGGAGGGCTGCCCACGGAGACACGACGAAGGCTACCAACAAAGAAAACAGCATTGCGGCGGATGCGCCTACGGGAATGGGGCGCATATATGGTCCCATGAGCCCGCGGACGAAGGCCATGGGGAGGACAGCGGCGAGAACAGCGAAGGTTGCAAGGATGGTTGGGTTGCCGACTTCCGCTACAGCTTCAACCGCGACGTCGACGCACGACCGCTCCTTGTTTTCGTGGAGACGGAAGTGGCGCACGATGTTTTCGACGACGACGATGGCGTCATCGACAAGGATGCCAATGCTGAATATGAGAGCAAAGAGGGTGACGCGGTTGATGGTGTAACCCAGAAGGTAGAAGACCAACATTGTGAGCGCCAGAGTGACGGGAATGGCGAGCAGGACCACGCCCGACTCGCGCCAGCCGAGGAAAAGCGCAACCAGGAAGGTCACGGAGATCGTGGCCAGTAGCAGGTGCTCAAGCAATTCGTCCGACTTGGCTTTTGCAGTGTCGCCATAGTCGCGCGTGGTTGTGATTGTTACGTCGCTCGGTACCGTAACGCCCTGCATCTTGTGAACGCTATCAAGCACGGCATTTGCAATGTCGGTGGCGTTCGTGCCCTTGCGTTTGGCGACGGTGATGGTCACGGCTGGATACTGCTCAGCCGTTGCGTGGCTACCGCCAGCGGCCGTGCCAAAGGCCACGTAGTCGGTAGGATCGGCTGGTCCATCGACGATCTTGTCTGCTACGTCACGCAGATACACAGGGTGTCCGCGCACTACGCCCACTACGACGGACTCGAGATCTTCGCGGCGCGTGAACAGGTTTCCGGCGTCTACTCGAATCTCCTGATTGTTTTCAGAGAAGCTGCCTGCCTGCACGCTTGCGTTTGCGGCCTGGAGATGCCCAACAATTGCCATGGGCGAGAGGCCGTAACCGCTCAGTTTTTCAGGGCTCAGAACTACGCGCATCGTGCGCGGAAGACCGCCAATGATCGTTGTTTCCGAGACATCGGAGACCTGTTGAATGTTGTGCTGAATCTCGTCGGCGATGGCGCGGAGTTGATAGCCGCTGTAATGCTTACCCCAGAGAGTGATGGCCAGGATGGGGACATCGTCGATGGAGCGGGACTTGATAATTGGCTGCGAGACGCCTGGCGGCATGCGGTCAAAGTTGGAGTAGAGCTTGCTGTAGACCTTGATGAGCGCGTCTTCCTGGGGCGTGCCGACAAGAAAGCGCACAATGACAAGGCTCTGGCCGGGCGAGGACGTGGAGTATACATACTCAACGCCCGAAATCTGGTGCACCAGATTCTCAATTGGCAGTGTTACGCGCTGTTCCACTTCTGCCGGCGAAGCGCCAGGCATGGCTGTCGTGATGTCGAGCATGGGGACGATAATCTGTGGCTCTTCTTCGCGGGGAATAATTGCGACTGCGAAGACGCCAAGAGCCAGGGACGCTACGATGAACAGCGGCGTCAGCTTGGAGTTGATAAATGCGTGGGCCAGCCGTCCGGCGATTCCAAGTTCCTGCTTCATGGCTGAACCCCTGCACTGGCCTCAATGCGCTTGCCCGCGAGATCGCGGTCGGCGGGCGCGTCGACGAGTTTTTCATTAGCGGAGAGGCCTGAGAGAACTTCAACGAAGTTGCCTTCTGCTCCACCCAGCGTCAGGTAGCGGAGTTGCGCGATGCCGTCTGCGTTGAGGACATACGCGCAGGCCAGCGAACCACGCTGTACCACTGCTGAGCGAGGAACGACGATCGCCTGGCGCACGCCGCTGGAAAACTCAGCCGCTCCATACATGCCGGCACGCAACTGGTTTGAGGAGGGCAAATCAATCTTGACAAGAAAACTGTGGCTTGCCGGATCTGCGGCAGGATCGATTTCCTGCACCGTGCCGGTGAAGTCCGAGGATGACGCGCTATCGATCTTCACTTTCAGCTTCATCCCCTTGCGGACAGCGCCGATTGCCGACTCATCGACCGATGTCTGCAATTGAAGCGCACCTGTCTGATCGACTTGAAGAAGTGGCACACCGGGCGAGGCCAAAGTTCCTGGATCTGCCAAGCGGGCGGTCACAACGCCGTTAAAGGGCGCGAGTAGCCGCGTATAGCCGAGCATGGTGCGGGCGGCGGATTCCTGTGCCTTCGCCGCTTCAGTCTGGGCGCGCACCGCGTCAAGTTGAGCAGACGCCGCCTGCGCTCGTCCCGTGACCTCATCCATCTCCTGCGGACTCACGCTCTTCTGCGCTTCGAGTTGCCTGTAGCGCCCGAGTGTGCTTGCTGCAAGCTTTGCGTTGCTCTCTGCGGCAGCCTGCTGGTTCTGTGCGGCTTTGACTCCCGCTTGTGCCTGGGTCAGCGACGCACGCAGGGTTGCATCGTCCAAAACGATGAGTGTTTGCCCGGCGCGCACGCTGTCTCCCTGGCGCACGAGGACTTGCTGGATTCTGCCCACAACCTGCGCGGAGATCGTCGCCGTTTCGCGCGCATGAACTGTTCCGGTGGAACGCAGGCTCACAGGAATCTGTTGCTGCTGACTCTGAACCACCTGTGCGGTGACGGTTTGGGCCGCAGCCGGCTGAACAGATTCGCCGCTGTGACAACCAGCCACCATTGCAGTAAAGACTGCAAGTAAACAACCAGACAATACGATCTTCATTGCAATTCCTCCGCCGCATCGGGAGTGAGAGTCCCCTGGGCATAAAGCAGTTCTGCATAGGCCACGGCATTGCCGTAGACGGCGTGCCAGTAGTTGGATTGGCTCAGGCGCTCGGCATCTTCTGCCCGCAGCAAATCGGTGATGGTGGCAAGGCCCGCGCCATAGCGGTTCTTGAGGATTCGCAGACTTTCGGATGCCTGATCCATGGCCGCACGAGCAGTATCGAGTTGCAAGGCGGCTGTATGGCGATGAATGTGCGCCCTGCTTACCTGCAAGCGCGCCGCCTGTTGCGATTGAACCAACTGCGCGTCGACACGCTGCTTGGCCGCGCTCTCTCTGGCGAGTTGCGCATGCTTACCGAAAGGAAGAATGTCCACGCTGACCTGAACGCCGGCGACCCAATTATTTCCTCCGGAGCTTGTAAGCGAGCCGCGGTCTTCTTCCCAGTTTCCGTAAGTACTGATGCGCGGGCCGAAGGATGATTTCGCTGCGCCCACGGCTTCAGACTGTGCCGACTGTGCCTGACCGAGTGCTATCAGGTCAGGTCGTGTTTTAATGGCGGTCGCTACTTCCTGTTCTAGCGAGCCGTCGGGAAACACGTGGGGCTCGATAGGCTTCAACTCGGATGCCTGTAAATCCGGCGCGCCCATTGCTTCGCGCAGTTCCGCCCAGGCCAGTTCCAGGTCGCCTTGAGCTGCGATCAGTTCTTCCTTACGGGCGGAAACATTGACCTCTGCCGACATGCGATCCGACTCGACAGCAAGGCCGGCCTTTACGCGGCCGTCAACTGAAGCGAGCAGGGCGGCGGCAGTTTCCTGCTCATGCCGGGCCACGCCGATGGCGCGTTCAGCGTATAGGACCTGCTGATACGCTGCGACGACCCGAAGCACGATCTGCTGGTCGACGGCTTTTGAGGACGAGGCAGCACTCTGCTTGAAGAGGTCGGCGCGGCGAATTTCCCGCTGCGTCTTGAATGAGTCGAATGCGATCCATGAGCCGGAGAAGCGGGTGGAAAAATCACCGATTGGCTGCGGCCGATTCAAGGCGTTCAGAGCGAAGTCGGCCTGCGTGAATTGTCTCTGCCGAAGACGCGATCCAAACGCGTACACGGGGTCATTGCCGCGCGAGATGTCCTCAGTAAAGCTAAGCTGCGGAATCAACTGGGTGCGCGCCAGGGTTGCTCCAGCAGCGGCATCTTTCTGATTGGCGCGCGCGATTGTGACTTGCGGGTTCTGCCCGAGCGCGCTATCGATTGCCTCGCGCAGGCTGAGCGGCTGCTGCGCAAGCAATAGTGGGCCGCTCAGGCAAAAGAGCAGGGCAAGATAAAGTAATTGCGAAGATCGCGAACTCATGCTGAAAATATCCTCTGGGTATGCCTTCATTGAAATAAAGTCACAGGGGAGCGGATTCGTTACAGGATCCGCATGAATAATTTGAAAGCCGCGCGGAGGTGCGCCTAGATGCTCGGAAAACGACACGTCGTAGGACAGTTTGGCTTGCGGTTTGCCCGTGCGCAGGCGTTGGACGATATATATGTTATTTGGAATGGAGGAATGCCGAGTGCGGCTGAGAAAAATAGGGGTGCTCAGGCGGGGGTGGCAATGGACTGGGTTGTGGAGGAGGACACCATGGCGCGGATGGAGCCAATTACGAGATCAGGCTCGTCCAGATGGATCCAGTGCTCGCTGGCCGGGGCGATAATCTGTTGCACGTTGTCGCCAATGCGGGAGAGGCAATTCTCTGACAGGGGAATTGATTTTCCCGGGGTCAGTACAAGGACGGGGATGTTCCTGATGGGTTTGGCTTCGTGCATTTCCTTGACGGTGTCGGGAATCGAGTCGATATGACTGCGGACGCCGGTGTAGAAACTGGGGCGCGACCAGTGCGCTGCAACTACCGGCCAAACCTCGCGAGGCATTTTGGCAACCTCGTTTGTAATGCGGCCGAGGACGTGGCGACCACTGGGGATGGTTGCGCCGGCCAAGTTGCCGGAGAGCCTTTTGGAGCGGTGAAACAGGGAAGTGACTGCGAGGCGAGTCAGTCCGCAGAGGGCGATCGGTTGAGCATAGTGGATTAACCGCCTACCCAGGTCGATTTGCTGCTGTTTGCTGGGGTCGAGCGGCGGCCATTCTTCGCAGCGCATTGGATCCACGAGCACGACGCCGGCTATTTCTTCGGGATAAAGCAGCGCGTAGCGGCGCATCACGAGGCCGCCAAAGGAGTGTCCAACCAGGATGTACGGCGGCTTGATTCCTGCTTGCTCAAGCAGATTATGTAACTCTACGGCGATGTTGCCGGGGGTGCGAGCGGTGCGGCAACTACTGCTGAATCCGAGCCCGCTGCGGTCGTAGGAGGCAGTCCCGGTGAAGCCCGAGACCGCCTGCTGGATGTGGCGCCAGTTGAGATTTGTAGCACCGATGCCTGCCTCAAAAAGCACCGTCGGTCCGCCCGACCCCTGCTCGAGGAGATAAAGCTGGCATCCCGGTCCGATTGTCACCCAGCGTCCGAGACCTGCATAGCGCAGCCGATCACGATGGCTGCCGACACACTGATAGAGGAATCCTGTCAGAATTAGCGTTAAAGTGGGCGAGACAATCCACAGAACGATGTGCATTATTATCCAGGAGGGCTAAGAGCGTATCGATGTTGACGGTCCCGATACTGAGCTTCGTTCTGGCTTACTTGCCGTGCCTACGGCAAAGTCTAGAGTCGAAGAGGCCCATCCAATCTCCCAATCCTTTCGGTAATTTCTCAAGATATACAGGAAATGCGATGCCTTGGTCCAGATAATTGCGCGTGCGCCCGCTGGCCGGATCAAGTGGAAGAGGCTCAGCGATGGAGCCAAGGGCGGCGGTACTGTTTCAGGGTGCGGATTGACGGCCTATTTTGGAGATAGGGTTAACTTGTCCTAAATACAATCAATTCAATCGATACCTACTGATTGCCCAATGGGTTTGCGTTGACTGCGCCACTGCTGCAGGTACAGAGGCGGCGCAGACAGATAATAGGCCAGATGACGGACAAGCCAAGACAACCATAGACCAGACGCATCAGCGGAGCCGGCTTGTGGAAGTTTGGCGACCGAATGTTTGCAAAACGCTGCGCAAGCAAAAGGCTGCTACCAAAGCACGACGCGCCAACAAGAACCATGGCAGTCGACTCCGTCGATTTAATGATGGAAAAGCTCAAGCGCTTTCCCCGATACAGTTATTCGTGATCGGGGCGCCCTACGAACTAGTAACGGCCACGGCCACGTGAACTGCCGCCGCCACCGCCGCCACCGGCGCTGCCCTTGCGCGCCTGATAGCAGTCGCGACAGAACACGGGGCGGTCGCCACGTGGTTCAAAAGGTACTGTTGTAGGCTGACCGCACCCCGAACAAATCACAGGTGTTCCCTGTGCCGGAGCCGAACGGTAGCCGGAGCCCCCCTGGTCGTTCTTCTTTGCCTGGCGGCAATTCTTGCAACGTTTTGGGGTCGAATAACCACGTTCCTGAAAGAACGCCTGATCGGCGGCGGTAAAGGAAAAGTCCTGCCCGCAATCGCTGCACGTAAGTGATATGTCTCCGGCCATGGGGTACCCTCGTGGAAATTGTACAGCCCAAACCGTTTTTTGCACACAAAGATTCGTTTGAATTGAAAAAACGTCGGCCGGCGCACCACTTTCTGATCAAGGTTTACCCCTGCCGAGAGGCCTGTAGCGGTATAGTTCTCTTCAGAGACAGTGAGCTTCGGCCGAAGTCCATTCTCTTCCCCAGCTTGCTTCGAGGACCATGACAACACCGAATTCCGAGTTCGACGCGGAGTGCATTCGCCGCATTCTTGCGGGCGAAACGCATCTATTTCATGATCTTATCCGGCCTTGTGAGCGTCCGCTCTACTTCTTGCTGCTCTCTTTGCTGCGAAACGAGGTGGAAGCGGAGGATGCAGCCCAGGAAACGGCGATCAAGGTCTACAGAAATCTGCATATGTTTCGTGGCGACTCACAATTCCGCACCTGGGTTCTTTCGATTGGGCGAAATGAGGGACTGGGCCGCATTCGTAAAGCTGAATCGAGACGCGAGGACTCTCTGGATGAGCTGACAGAAGGGCAGAACGGCGACTTTACGCCGGCTGTGCTCACGAATTGGCGCGAAGTGCCCTCCGAGGCGCTGGAGCGGAAGGAACTAGGCGTTCTGCTGCACAAGGCGATTGAAGGGCTTCCTGAGATTTATCGTAACGTTGTGCTGCTCAGAGACATCGAACAGATGGACGTCAGGGAAACCGCGGCTGCGCTTGAAATTACCGAGGGCGCTGTGAAGGTCCGTCTGCACCGCGCGCGGGCGCTTTTGCAACGGGATCTGGCTCCGCGGCTGAAAGGGTTTGCGCCCAAACGGGCTAAGTGGTTTGGGTGGGGCGCATGAGGATCGACTGCAAGCACGTATGGGAACACATCTCAGCCTACATAGATGGCGAGTTGGACGCGGCGTTGCGCGCAGAGATCGACCATCATCTGGCCACCTGCGAGATTTGCTCAGCCGTGCTGGATTCTACTCGCAATGTCGTAGTGCTCATGGCCGACAGTCGCGTATTCGAACTGCCCGCCGGATTCAGCGAACGGCTCCATGTGCGGCTCGAAGGGGAATTAGGTCAGGACGGAACTGGATGACGGTACGAGCGCAATTCAGACCTCTTGAGTGCGCCGATTGCTAACTCTTCAGCGCGATGACGGTGTGTATTGCCGCATGGGCATGCGCGCGATGTACGACCATTTCATGCGTCCAACTCTCCAGTCCAACCAGGAGCAGGGTAAGAATCGACAGGGCCAACTGCAGTTGTTGGGCATGTTTCTGCTTGCGGGTGAATTCATGCCGGCGCCATTGGGCGGACGGCTGTGTTCGCAAATGCCACATCCACGCCAGCAGGGCGAGATCGACAATTGCGCCCACGGTGGCCGCTGCCAGCATGGGGATACGGATTGAGTCCTGATGGAACCAGCGCACCGGCGCATAAACGCTGCCCGCAAGAGCAAAGGCAGTGAGTCCAATTGCCAGACGAATGCCACTGATCGTCAGCACCGCGGTGCATACGCTCTGCAATACGGCCAAGGCAAGGTTGGCTCCGGTCAGGATGCTGATTCTTCGTGTAGTGTCCAATTGGCCTCCTGGTGCTCACACTGTTCCACTACAATCTGCAAGATCAAGGTAGCGCACGTGGGAGGTGACGACAATCGGAAAGTCGGCGCCTAATGAGGCGCGTACAGCGACTCCTAGCAAATAGGACGAGAGAACATTGCCAAATTTGATTTGCTTGCGATGTAACCTTTTTCCAGTAAGGTTACTCTTAATGTGCGTGACACAGAATGCGGAATTGCTCAACAGCAAATCCGCTATGCCACAACCGGCGGACTCCCTCCGCCCTAACCCCAAAACGAGGTCACAATCTATGAAGAACCAACTGAATGCACTGCTTCTCACAGCGGCCCTGAGCGGGCTCGCCGGTGGCGCCTCGCTCGCGGCCCAGACAGCAACCCAGAGCCCATCAAACGCGCAAAACGCACAGGTCATGAACGCAGGTTTGCGCTACACCGGATTGAATGCCGATACGGCCAAGCATTCCTGCAAAGGCAAGAACGATTGCAAGGGCCAGGGTGGCTGCAAGTCCAGCGACAATGGCTGCAAGGGCAAGAACAGCTGTAAGGGCAAGGGCGGTTGCGCCACGGACGGCTCCAAGATGCCGGACAACGCTTAATCCCCTCTCAAGGGCGCAGCAGGGAAATGCGATTCCGTTCCTTGCTGCGCCATTCGAATGTGATTTCAACATGCCGAGATAATGTCAGCTTTTAGCTGTCACATGTGAGCTTTCGTATGCCGGGCAACCGCTTCAACGCGTTTCAGGATCATGGTGTCGGAATTGGCCTGCGCATTCCGCACTATGAGCATATTTTCTCGCGGAAGCCGGTCGTCGACTGGTTTGAAATCATCTCCGAGAACTTCATGATCGACGCGGGCCGACCGCTTGCTTTACTGGATCGGATTCTAGAGCAATACCGAGTGGTGCAGCATGGAGTATCCATGTACTTCGGGTCCGTGACGGCACCTGATCCGGAGCACCTACGCCGGCTCAAGGGTCTGGTGCGGCGGACGGGGACGCCATGGCTAAGCGACCATCTCTGTTGGGGGTCGGTGGATGGAACTTATACACACGACCTGCTACCGCTTCCGTACACGTGGGAGGCGGTAGAGCGAACGGTTGAACGCGTGCACATGGTTCAGGACTTTCTAGAGATTCCGGTCGCCGTCGAGAACGTGTCCAGCTACGCCGCCTTCACTGACTCGCAGATGACGGAGTGGGAGTTTCTGGCGGAAGTGGTGGAGCGCGCCGATTGCGGCATTCTTCTGGACGTGAACAACATATATGTGTCTGCCATGAACCACGAGTTCCAGCCGATGGACTACGTGAACGCTGTGCCCTCGCATCGTGTGGCGCAGATTCATATCGCCGGCCACTCCAAATACGAAAAATACATTCTCGACACCCACGATCATCCGGTAATCGATCCGGTATGGGAACTTTACGCGCGCGCGATCGAGCGCTGCGGGCCTACTCCCACGCTGCTCGAGTGGGACGACCACATTCCAAGTTTCGACGAAGTGCATGGCGAAGCGAAGAAGGCGCAGAAGTATCTTGAACGCTACGCCGGCGCAGTTGCGGAGGGGGCACGATGAACCTCGAAGCCTTGCAACGCGAGATGGCCGCGGCAGTCATGCTTCCACTGACCGCGGATGAACAAATGCGCGGGAAGGCTCCGGACGGCCGCTCGACGGCTGCGATCGCCGAGTCGTTCATTACGCCTAATAGCCGCCTTTCAGCCTTTGAGCGCCTGGAAATCTACAACCGCCAGTATTGGTATCGTGTTCTAGGCGCCTTAGCCGAGGACTTTGCTGGATTGCGATTGGTGGTGGGCGAGCGCAGCTTCGAGCGGCTGTCTATCGCATATCTCACTGCGCATCCAAGCCGATCCTTCTCGTTGCGAAACCTTGGCTCGAAGTTGCCGGACTGGCTTGCAGCGCATCCGGAATTTGCGGGGCGCCGTCATCGGCTTGCCTTCGACGTCGCACGCATCGAGTGGGCGTTTGTGGAAGCGTTCGACAGCGGCGAGCGCGCTCCGCTGACCGTGGATCAGATTGCCACTCTCGATGCCGGTTCGCGTCTGGCGCTGCAGCCGCATCTTCAACTTGTGGCGCTCGATTATCCAGCCGACGACCTGGTTCTGAGTCTCCATAAGCGCGATAAACGCCAGGTGAGCGAAGCCGGCATCAAGTACGACGAAGTGGAGAAAGGACCGGCAAAGTTGCCTAAACTGCGCCGTCATGCCACTTGGCTCGCGGCGCATCGCGTTGATATGTCGGTTTACTATCTCCGCATCAAGCAGGAAGAGTTCCTTACTCTCTCAGCGATTCGGCAGGGCCATCCATTGGCTGACGCTCTTGCTGCCGGGTTTGCGGAGTCGCGCATCACAGGGGTACGGCGCGTTCAGCGGGTCCGCGAGTGGTTTGCCAACTGGGCAGTGCGGGGCTGGATATGCGCTCCTGAACTCGAGATACTCCTTTGAGACTGTTTTTAAAAAGGATGAACTAGATGCAAAAACTGACAGGGAGTGTTGGAGTTGTCTACGCCAAGTGTGTGGCTCTCGCCGATTTGGCGCAAAGCCCACTGCTGCTGGCGATCCGGCTCTACTGGGGGTGGCAGTTCGCGCAGGACGGTTGGGGAAAGCTTACGCATTTAGATCGCGTTGCGCAGTTTTTTACGAGTCTAAATCTTCCGGCGCCTGGGCTAACCGCCCTTTTAGTCGCCCTGGTCGAATTTTCAGGCGGAATTCTATTTGCCTGCGGCATTGCTTCTCGGCTGGTTTCGCTCGTCCTGTTCGTCAATATGACAATGGCTTACCTGAGCGTACCGGACGACCGAATCAACTTTACTCATATACTTTCCAACCCGGGTGATTTCTACGGTGCGACTCCCTACACTTACTGGTTCGCCGCGCTGCTGATCCTTGTCTTCGTCGCGTTGGGAAAAGCTCGGAAGAGGGGGAACTGACGATGAGAAAGTGAAACCTCTTGATC
>Ga0307377_10002053_pt1 | contig 24228 bp, 29 predicted proteins | sample TR3MG_FD_202535 | JGI IMG/M metagenome (GOLD analysis project Ga0307377, IMG submission 202535) | Soil microbial communities from Risofladan, Vaasa, Finland - TR-3 | ecosystem: Environmental > Terrestrial > Soil > Coastal area > Acid sulfate soil | place: Finland: Risofladan, Vaasa | collected...
AAAGCTTCTGATGGAAACCTAACATCTGAAATAAATACAATATCATTTAATTTAGGGTTATAAGCAAACTTAAGTGCAGCAGTAACCCATATATTCGTGGAAAACATATTTCTACATATGTCACTTCCAAAAATCTGCATAACGTCTCTAGCTGTCATTTGCCCAGATCTCAAAAGTGTTCCATCAAATTTATATTTTCCTCTTATTTCTTTAGACAGATTTTCCCACTTATATTCTGTCAAAGAATTTTTATCATCATCTGTTCCATAGCATTGTTCGTTACGCAGTCCTAAAACGTCTATACAAAACTTCTTAAGAGGATCTGCGAATGAAAGTATTTTTACGCCAAGATAAGGACCACCATATCCACCAGTCCATTCAACACTGTCTTCACCCCATTCACTAGTATATACAACTCCATCATCATTTTGTTCTATTGTATAGATGTCTTCTTCCAAACACGATTGTTCATTATTGTAATTTGCCCAATGACATGCCTGTAAATAATTACATAACGCCGATTTACCCGATTGCTTTTTTCCACTAACGCCAATTATATATGTCATATATTTTCTCTTATTTCTTCAGGCTGTTTATAAAATAAGTCGTCTTACCTTCCATGTTAGAGTCAGAGAAATTATCTACTCTAATTGTTTCGCCAGGTTTACCAGCCTTTTGTCTCTCTGCAAAAATAACATTCTTTACATTATTTTTACGATCAACAACGACTTCACCAATATAAAACTGCATATTAACTTCAACATCTTTGATAAGATGTTCTACAATCTCACCGTCATTGATGAGATATAGTCGATCTCGACCTCCGGGTGTTTTGCCAGCATAAATAGCGTTTTCTATGACTTCTCCATCGTCATCTAAAAACTCTACGAAACATGATTCCCACTCTCTCTTTTGTTCTGCCAAAGTTAAAGCGTTCTCCATATTATCTGCACAAACAAGTTTCTTCGCTTCTGCGACTAACACAGATACATCGTCGGACGATTTAACGATAGCGGTAGAATTGTATTCGTCTCTTGTACAAAGTTGAAATTTCATTTTTTACTCCTTTTTGTCTCGTTTTTCAACAGCACTATTAAATGCTGTCACATACGAACAGTATTCTTTATAATATTCTATGGGATTATTCCACAATGACTTATTGGGGATAATCTTTCCTATCTTTTTAGTTATGTCTTTTTGTTTTTCCATTTTATCTCTTCCAAGTAACTTTATCTTGAATAAGATGAGGAACTTTAGAATCATCATCCATGAAATCTACGCCGAATGTTCTTAACATAACTGAAAATTCACGCATATCTGGAGACAAGACTTTGCCTTCATCGTCATCTGTCGGAATAGACTGCAATACGTCAGCAACCAAAAGCAGTCTCATTTTCTCATTCAATTCTTCCCAATCGGTAGAAAAGAGAATAACATAATAAGAAAATGGACAATCCATTCGGACAGGCTGCTTAACAGGCAGAATACTCCAAAGTTTCTTTCTACTTGAGGTTCTTTCTTTATTAGTTATTGCTACACATTTAAGTGTATCTACATCAATTCCATCAAAAATTTCAGGATATTTAGTCTTTAAACTTTTTGCAAGACTTGCAAACTCACTTACTACCTCGAATTCTGCTTTAATTTGAGCACACATAATACTTTCCTTTCTGTTAAATTTCGTCTAATTGTTTTCTTAATAAAACCCATCTACCGTCTAACTCTACATCACCTTCATTTATTTTTACAAGATATTTTATACACTCTTCCTCATCATCGAACATGAGATTGTGATCTAAAATACCAAACAACCAAGCTGGTGCGTTTTTCTTACCTCCTTCTATTATCGCCAATATCGGCTTCTTTTCAATATCTGCTACAAAAATTTCATGATATGAACCGCACATATGAACATTTTTATCTACTTTAGCGATAACAAAATCTGAAAAGTCTACTTGTCTAAGATCTACTCTGACAATGATTTTCATGAAATTACTAAGATCTTTCCATCTGCCTCGATCTTTATATCTAGCTATTTTTTCTTGTTCAGTCCCAACTTCTTGTTGAAGTCCTTTAAGTTTGTTCGTTGGATCTAAAAATTTAATTTCCAACTTATTTTCTTCAGAAAGTTTAATAAGTTTTCTTCTCCAACCAATGCCTTGATCTTTAGCTTCATCTATTGGTCCGATAAGATATGCTAGACTTTTATCTAAAACGCCTTTATCACTCATAAAAATTCCTATCTAAAATAATATGTTTGGATTTATTTTTTGTCCTACGTTAATTTCTGCTTCAGTTTTTCCGTGTTCCCCTAAAAGCCAACTGTCCACTTCTTTGTTCTTTGCTGCTTGTCGTTTTTTACTCCAAGTAGCTCTTAACAGTTTAATATGAATAATCTCGCTTGGAAGAACAAAATGTTCTTTCTTTAATATCCCATCAACGATTCCCCTCTCTAGTGCTAAAGAATGATTAGATGGATTATCACTAGTAACACCCCAAAAAGCACCAGTATCATCAAAGCCAGTATCATCAAATGCGTCTGGTACCTGACTAGCCAACTTAAGAATACTACTTCTTTTAATACATGTTAAATCTATAGGTCCATCGGTTTGAACTTCAAACCCACTATTATATACATAGACGCTCGATATATCATTTATAGCCATGCGTAACTGAGCCATATATTTTTCTGGCGGTTCTCCGTCAGTCATAATATACGGATTTTTTTCCTTATATTTCTTCTGATATTTTTTTTCTCTTTTTTCCATTTTATCATAGAAAGAATCCCATGTCTGTTTCTTTTCTTCTTTTGGTTTTGGTTTTTTAGATTTGAAAAAATCGTCAACATTATCACCATCCCAATCAGCATAAAGCATAATACTATCTTTAGCAGATTCAGAAGGTCTCATTCTTATAATAGGAACGCTACGTAAGCTGTGGAATAAAACTCTCTTACCATTATTTTTGTAAGTTAGAAACATATACATCCAAGGAAAAGAACTAATAAACTGTTTATCTATGTGATTGAAAATATCTATAGCTTTATCAAATATTATGGATCTATCTTCTGGATGTCTATAAAGTTCTTCAGTCTTACCTTTTTTTAAATTTAATTTAATATTATCAAAATTATTTGTCATTTCTTCTTTTTCTTCTTTCCCCATTTCTTTTTCTTTTTACTTTGTTTAATTATTTCGCCATCTATTGTCATAATTGATAAACACTTAGGATAATTTTGGCACCCGAGGAACTCTCCGTAGCGACCTTTTCTTACCGCCATTTTTGCATGACACTTAGGACATTCGAATTCAGATAAGACTGTTACCTTTTTGACTTTCTCAACAGGAACTCCATCTTCTCCAACATCTGCCTTATAATCGCATTTACTATCTTTGTTATTATAGTGTTCGCAGGCATAGAACTCTCCCCATTTTGAAAACTTCTTTAAAAGCTTTCCATCGCATTTTCCGCATTTATAATCCGTCTTGCCTTTTGTTTCTCTAAGAACTTTGGCTCTATCAAGATCTTCCTTTAGTATCTCATAAAAATTAGTTAAAACACAGAGTTTCCCTACCTCAGCCCTTGCTATTCTATCTAGATCTTCTTCCATATTGGCGGTAAACTGCAAATCTACAAAACAGAAGTTAGCCTCTACAAGAAAGTCTGTAACCTTAATACCTAAATCTGTGACATTGATAGCTTTATTTATAATCTCTACATATGATCTATTTTTAAGAGTGTCTAATGTATTAGCAAACGTAGAAGGACGACCAATGCCAAGTTTTTCCATTTCCTTAACAGACGAAGCTTCTGAATATCTGGATGGTGGTTTTGTTTGTTCTTCAGTCATAGTCGAATCTATTAGATCAACCGTATCTCCAACTTCCATTTCTGGGACAGTATAATCTTCAAGCTTGCCATAGTCCCAACATTTTCTCCAACCGTCAAATGTGCATGTAGACCCTGTAGTAGACAAAACATACTTTTTACATTTGAATTCTGCTTTAGATCTCAAAAATACAGCTTGAGACATTTGACTGGCAACTAATCTTTTCCTTATCATTTTATATAATTTGTTGGCATCGCCAGTCCCAGGACTTTCTACGCTAACATCCGTAGGACGGATAGCTTCATGAGCCTCTTGAGCGTTCTTACTCTTGGCGTACTGCCATTGTTTATTTGGGCAGTACTTTGCCCCATATTTAGTTGTAATGCCCTCACGAACGCTCTGGACGACCTCTGGGATGATAAATTTAGAGTCTGTACGATGATATGTTATAAAAGACTGTGCAAACAACTCTTGGGCTACTTGCATGGTCTTTTTGGGACTCCATCCAAGAAAAGAGGATGCACTTTGTTGTAATGTTGATGTCGTAAATGGAGCATATGGGTTTGTTGATGCTTGAGTCTTTTCATATAATGAAACTTTTATCGGACCCTTTTTCAAAGTCTCAATAATTTCCGTAGCCATTGCTTTTGTATTAACTTTGAGTTTAGTTGGTGTTGTAAGAGGAGCAACAACTTTTTCTTTCTTTTTGGTAAGAAGTTCGGCTATAATACTCCAGTAAGTGATTGGAAGAAAATTCTTAATCTCTTTTTCTCTTTCGGCTAAGAATCTTAATGTAGAGCTTTGAACTCTACCTGCACTCTTACCTCCGGTAGCTTGTTTAACTGGCCAAGAACACTTGAATCCAACTATTCTATCAAGAACTCTTCTAGCTTCGTAAGCATTAACTAGATCGGTATCTATTTCAGTTGCGTTTTCTATAGCTTCTGTTAGATCTTTCTTTGTAATTGCACCATAGCGTATTCTTTTAGTTTGCGTTTCTTTAGGAAGAATCGCTTTGATATGAGCCGAGATTGCTTCACCTTCACGATCTCGGTCGGTCGCCAAATATACTAATTCAGCTTTTTTGGCTTTAGAAAGGATATTTTGAACGACAGTTTGTTTTCCATCCATTATCTCGTATGTAGGTTCAAAATCTTTTTTGATATTGACACCAATTTTGTCTGGAGGGAGATCTCTGAAATGACCTACAGACGCTATGACTTCATACGAGGAGCCAAGATACTTTTGGATACTTTTGGTTTTACTTGGAGATTCTACTATTACTAAATATTTTGCCATAATTAAATATACTTTTAAAAATTATAGAACAACTAACGACTATTATTTTTCGACTATTGTTAAGATATTTCCAAGCCTACGATCAGCAGAAGGTTTAGCTGCGATGTACCAACCTGTCACTCCATGACGAGGAGCAACGCCTCTCAGCTTTCCTCTTCTGGATAATTGTACGACTTTACCTTTTGTCAATCTTTTACCATCAACAATATAAGCTATAATTTGCCTTTTAGAATTAACTATTCTTTTCTCAACTATCATTTGATCCATCTTTGTTTTCCTTTGTGAATTTTTTCTTACGAACTTTCGTAACTGGTTTGCTGGGATTTCTATATATAAGTCCAGACGCAACGCCGGAGACATGACACCATGCATTTCTAGTCATAGTTTCTTGCGTCATATTCTCTATAGTTAGAGCAGATGAGCTTATTCCGCTTCCCAACAGTTCTGGGTCCATTCTAGCGTTAAATTCTTTAAGAAAAACGCCACCATAAAGTAATCTTTGGAACGGTTCCCACAGGTCATCGGATGCAATACCCAAATGTTTTGAAATTTCATCTACAGTTGGTTTTATCCCTTTTAAATAAGATAAGACTATTGCGATTCCGAGACCTCCTTGAAATTCTTCTTTGTTAACCGAACGCCAATTTTTACCGCAAACATCAGCAACAATTTCTTCATAAAGCATTTTAGTTATTCCTTATCGACTGTAAAATTATCTTTTGTAAAACAGCAGTATATCAAAAAAAACAAACACATTTTTAAAAAAGTTGACCTTCTTCTAAAAATTCATCTGTCAGTTCATCTATATCTACTTCAACATGGGTTTCATCGAAATTAGGATGGATTTTATATCTCATTCCTTTACTAAATTCTTGCTTATCAAATTCAAGCGAACAATCTTTCATAATATTTTCAATCACATAACAAAGTTCAAAATCATTAATCGTAACAGTAACTGGTATTTTTTCTACTTGAACTTTTGTAATATATTTGTAAAATTCATCTATAATATCAATCTTCGGTATTCTTTTTCGTGTCTTTTTCTTTTTCTTTTTCTTTGTTGGCATTTTGACCTAACCCTTCACAATTATCACTCTTAGCTATCATTTTATTATTTTTAGCTAAATCATCAAAAATATCTCCCATCTGCGTTCCTTTGGCACAAGTAAATCCATTTTTACCTGTTGTGATGTATCTGCATGTACGTTCTAGCTGTGCAATGAGACAGACATTGCGCAACTGATCATTGGAGATATGCCTCTCTCTGTCAGATAATTCTTCTGTATCTTTAATATCAATAGCTTTCATCTACTATATTATACCTTACGCTTATACACAATTTTAGTCTTTTTTGGATATTTCGAATAAACCAAATTCTCCATCCTCATATTTTTTTCCGCAAGACTTACATTTATTCGCATCTAATTTAGTACCACATACGCATACGAATCCATGATGTTCTGCTGGGTTGCCATAAACTAAGGCATGATTTGGGACCGGCTTAGTAACAACAGAACCGGCACCGACTAAAGCATAGTTCCCTATTGTTATCCCACAAATTATCGTCGCATTCGCCCCTATCGAGCAACCCTTCTTAACAACAGTAGGTTTAAATTCTGATTTTCTATTTATAAACGCTCTAGGATTTATAACGTTAGTAAAAACGACAGACGGTCCTATAAAAACATCATCCTCAACAGTTACACCTTCGTATATGCTAACATTATTTTGTATTTTAACATTATTCCCTATGATTACGTTTGATCCTATATTGACGTTTTGTCCTATAGTACAATCTTTTCCTATTCTTGCTCCATCTTGTATGTGAGAAAAATACCATATCATTGTTCCTGGACCTATCTCAGTATCTTCGTCTGTGACGGTACGATCCCATTTTTGATGTTTACCCATGCTTTATTCTCATATGAACTTATACGTCATATTATCGTTTTCTATAACATGTTCATATATCTGATTGTGTGGTTGATAGGTGCATCGGCAGCATTTATCGACTTTGATATTATCAAATATATTCCAATGTTTATCAGACCCCCACAATTCTTCTATTTCTCCAATAGACTGTAAATTCTCTCCAAGAATCATAGCCTTGTCTCCCCTGCGATCACAGCATGTTTCTATGTTAAATTTATCTTTTTCAGATCCTGGAGTCACAACAAATGTCATAAATATTGCATGACATTGATCGAAGCAATTGGATTTTTGCAAACTGTTATCAAACTTATGAGTTATACCAAACACTCCAAAATCATCATTTTCAAGTTTTTGAGAATCATCTATCTGAGAATTAAATGACTCTATATCTTCAAAACTAAAAGCAATATTACTTTTTCCTACTTCATTCCATGGGACTCCGACAGGTCGAACATGAAAGTTTTTACATCCTGCTTCTTTAGCTACTTTCGCTGATAGGCTAACCTCATGAACGTTGTATGGATGTAATAAAAATTTGTAACTTACTCCATATCCTTGAAACGCATCAGCCAATTTAGTATTATTCGTTTTAGAATAATCGTTCAACAGCTTTATGTTTTTTACAACCTTATCAAACATATCTATTTTTTTTAACTTCACAAATGTTTCTTTAGATCCTGCATCTACAGAGACCCCAACCCACGTACATCTGGAAAGAGGTTCTAAAAACCTATCTATTAAAGTGCCATTCGTTACAACTCCGACCTCTATCCCATGATCAACGCAATTGTTAATAAATTCGCCAACATGCGGATTGAGTAATGGTTCTCCTCCACCTGCTACGCATATAGACTCAACTCCGGTAGAAAATTTACATGATGATTTCCAGTTTTTAAGGAAATATGACAAATCAATCAAAATACGCCTAGAAAGCATCTCCTTGTTATTTTGTAAAATATAGCCTGCATTGCAATATTCACATTTTAGATTACACATATTAATTGGATCAACAGTTATTAAAGATGGAAGAGGAAGTACTGCACCCCTTTTTATTTCTCTCCATCTATAAACTTGAGACAGCAATTTGTAACTATTAAAAGGATTCCATTTTTTATTATTAGACCATTCTTTCGACATTTGACACCTTTCTTATTGCTTTTAATATATTATTTTTATAATCATCACAATAATATAGATTCTTATTTCTCTCTATCTTTTTATCGTCAAACCATGCTGAATCTAATTCATGAGTCGCATAGCCTAAATCGATAGTCTCGCTCCATTCCGCTGCGATAGATGGAATTATACTTTTTTTACCAAAAAAAGGAGCTATTTTAGATATCCCACCGCTATCTGTTATGATCCCACAACAAGCAGATAATAATTTAAGCATATTAAAGTACGAAACAGGTTCTACTATCTGTACATTTTCAGGAACAGAACAAAAATATTGTTCTATAATCTTTTTTGTCCTATGATGTATCGGGAACTTAATAACCATTTTCAATTCTCTACATAAATCAAAAATATCGTTCATTTTGTTTTCATTCATATTACACTGTCTATGAATAGTCATTAAAATCCAATCTTCATATGAAATGTCAGGTATCTTATTTTGGCTATCTAACTCGTTGAGAAAGGCATAATCTATATCCCCAACGAATATAGGATTGGAAACATTTGACATATCGCATTCTCTTGACACAAAATGTATATCAGACAATTCATCAACAAGAACTCTATTTACTTCTTCTGGCCTTTTCCTGTTATTACATCTTATCCCAGATTCTAAATGAGCAAGCTTTATACCGTTTTTATTAGCAACTATCGCAGCAGCTAATGTAGAGTTAGTATCTCCAATCACAATAACTAAGTCTGGATTGATATAACTAATAACGTTGTCTAGTTTTTCTATACAACCAGCTAAAAACCCAAGAGAATTGACATTCAATATATTAATATTATGATCTATCTTTAAATTAAAATCAGATATAAAAACTTCTGACATATTTGCAGAATAGTGCTGATTAGTATCTATAACGCTAACATCAAATTCTTTATTCTTGAACAAATCACAAAGTGGTTTTGCTTTAATGTATTGCGGTCTGGTCCCGATGATAATTGCTATTTTCATTATTTAAAAGATGTTCTTCCGAATATTTGCATCTGATATTTTTTAGCCAGACCCCTAAATATTATGTTACCTTCTTTATCGAAATTTTCTGCTTTACGAATTGTGTCCCAATCTTCTTTGGGGGTATTGACGTAAAGGTTAAATGTTCTCTGCAAACCCTCAAGTTCTTCAGCAGTCAAATATCCTGTGCCTATAGCATTCATTCGATAGTCTCCACAAATATATTCGTCAGTGATTAAGCCTTTCTGCACGCACATGTTTCTTAACTCTGTTTTCATATACGGCTGGAAAAGATGAACCATAGTTGAAGTAGGCTTAGCTTTTCGTATTATGTCTATTGTTTCGAAAACATGCTTACGAGTCTCATCAGGAAACCCAATAATAACATTAGCCCCTACCTTTACGCCTGCCCTTTTAACCTCACGAATAGAATTAATAATAACTTCATCTGCATATCTGCGATTCAAAACATCACGCCTAAACTTTTCGTTCCCGCCTTCTACTCCTATATTAATTGCTTTAAGTCCAACTTCTTTCAGCAATGTTATTTTGTCATAAGACACAGATTCTGGTCTTGTTTCGCACCAAAACGGGAGAGAGATATCTCTATATAAATCAACGAATGTTAAAAATCTTTTATCTGAAGTAGTCAATATTGTTTCATCTGCTATGTATATAAATGAAACGTTATATGTATCTCTAAGATATTTAACTTCATCAATAAACCTAGAGACATCTTTTTCTCTATAATTGCCATGAAATTCAGAATTTAAAAAAGAATTAGCACAAAAACTACATTTAAAAGGACATCCACGAGATAACTCTACAAGAGCGGTAGTATTTGTTTTGCCAGCCATTGGTTTATTGGATCGTGGTGGGATCGTCCAAGGAGACCAATCCTGGAAAGGAACATCATCAATTTGTCTAACAGGTGATATAGCATTTTTAATTACTTCTCCGTTTACATTAAACCATAGGTTATTAATGGTATAATCTATATCCCCTTTTTCTATGGATCTACATAATTTTACGAGGGGTATTTCTCCTTCTCCTATACAAATAGCGTCTACAGATGCCTCTGATATAACCTTGTCTGGACATAAAGTTGTAAACGCTCCTCCGACTATAGTGAATTTAACATAATCTCTTATATAATTTAATAATTCGATACCCAAAACAGACATTGGCTCAGTTATCGATACTCCGACAATATCTGGTTTATATTCCTCCACACAAAACAACAGATCTTCAAAAAGATCTTTAATATCTTTAATAAATGGATTCAAATAATCAGATGATGTCGGTGGAACTTGCAGCGTCTCAACTCTTACTTGATCTCCTGTCTTTGCTCCAGAAACATATAAATTAGTTGAAAATACTTTAACATCTATTTTTTCTGAACGTAAGACGGAAACCAAAATAGATATGTTGGGTGGTATCCCCATTTCAAGCTCAGAACCAACTTCTATCATAAGAAATCTCAACCGTATTTTCTCCTGTCTTTAGACTTTCTTCTAACACCCCTTTTAAGCCAATATCGTAAACATTTTTTCTTTGACTTCATTGGCTTTTTCCATTCTGGTCCATATACATAACATATGTATTCTTTAATCGGATGCGGAGTTCTAAGCTCAACACCTCCTAAAGATATTGTATCGAATTTTTTAAAAAACTTTTTAGGATATTGATAAGATCGGCTCATTCTATATGTGTTATTTTTATATTTCGGATTTAGATATAATCCTCTTATTGAGATCTTCTCTCTACCTCTATAAATGTTCATTTTTGCACCATTGGTACGCTCATGCCCTCTGACAATAAAACCAGACGACAAAAAACAGTTTTTAAGCAAGTCATAATTTGCTAATAGGTCTTCCTCGAACATATCTATATCAGTTTCATTATCCCACTCTATAAATCCCTTTTCTCTAACCGCTCCCAATAAAGTTCCGTCACATATCCAAAAAATAATATTGTTATTATCAAAAGAGTCTTTAGCATCTTTAATATTCTTAAGTCTCATATTCATATCAAATGGTTTTGTACTAGCATAATACTCTGCCTCATTCTTCTTCCACTCTTCATTAGGCATCGATGTCAAATAATAATTATTCACTTTTATGCCTCATAAAAACAGAGTATCTAAACTCTCTATTAGGCAAAGATGCAGGCAAATTAATATTTACATGATCGTATATCTCTATTAATAAATTGTTGGAAGAAGCAAATGATAAAAAGAAATCTTTGTTATAATAAAGATGGTCTGAGGTTCCTCTTCCATCGATTTTCCTTTGTTTAATATCTTGTTTTTTCTTATTTATATCAGGAACATCACCAATAAATATAGAGCCTTTATTTTTTATATATGACAACATATTATTTAAAACTTTATTTGCCATATTGTAATCGTCAAAGTATTGGAAAACGCTAAAAGCCAATACTAAATCAGACCGATTAATAAAAACTTCTATCTCCGTATCCGCATTTTCATTTATAAACGTTCCTTTTAATCTTTTTGACGCAATGTATATAGAGTTGGAAGATATATCACAGCCTGAGATAGAAACATCAGGAACTATATTTTGTACAGCAGATAAAAAGGCTCCACTCCCACAACCCAACTCTAAAACTCTTTTTACTTTATCATGCTGTATTAATGATAAAAATTTGCTTACCATTTCCGACCAGTCATCTGGGCTTATCATCTCGAACCCGCTTACATATTGAATAGATATTTCATCAAAAACATGCAATGATCTATCATTCCATCTTTCGCTCCATCTTTCGTTTCTTGTTTTTTTATCTTTCACTTTTATGCCTCATGATAACAGAATATCTAAACTCTCTATTAGGCCACAATTTAGGCAAATTGATATCTACGTGATCGTATATATCTATTAATAAATTGTTGGAAGAAGCAAATGATAAAAAGAAATCTTTGTTATAATAAAGATGATCAGTATCTTTTCTGCCATCAGTGTTTCTTGTTTTAATATCTTGTTTTTTCTTATTTATATCAGGAACATCACCAATAAATATAGAGCCTTTATTTTTTATATATGTTAACATGTTATTTAGAACTTTATTTGCCATATTATAATCGTCAAAGTATTGGAAAACACTAAAAGCAGAAACCAAATCAAAACAGTTAAAAAATGCTTCAACTTTAGTATCGGCTCTATACATAAAAAAAAGACCATTTAATCTAACGTTAACAATATCAATTGCTTCCTTGGATATATCACATCCTGAAATAGAAACATCTGGCATAATACTTTTTATGGCGGATAAAAAAGCTCCACTCCCACAACCCAACTCTAAAATATTATCGGTAGAAGATAAATTAAGTTTTTTTAAAAAAGCCCGCACTATTCCTATCCAGTTCTTTGATTCTATGTCTCTATATTCATATGTAAAAGATTTATCTTTTTGTATATTAGAATATTTTTCACTCCATACTTTTTCCCATATTTTCATCCATTTTACTGTTCTACTCATATCTTAGTCACCGTTCTGATGTTCATACCCGTGATAAATGATAGTATCTTTATATTTGTATATATCATCTTTATTATATATTTTTTCTAATGGAAGATATTCTAACTTTACGTTAGTAAGTTCACCACGACGATAACTATATCCTTCTTCTGCCATGATTGTCTCTCTCCATGGACCATAAGTTATTTCTAAATATTCTTCTATTGGGTCAGGACACGGTAACTCTACATTTCTTATTTTTATTTTTTTATTATCACCAAACAGTCTATCTGGAAACCTATAAGGAACTCTAACCCTTGTCATCGTTTCTTTATTTAAAAAATAACTACATATCATTAATATATCATCACCTCTGACAGTTGATATCTTAAATCTTTTTCCTTCTTCGTCTTGTTTTTTTACTTCCACAGTAAATCCAAACTTGTTAAATTCACTTTCTATTTCATCTAAACGAGAAAAAGCCTCTTCTGAGAATACTATGATATCAACATCATTATCCCATTTGATGAAATCATTATCTCTATAAAACCCTAATAACGTTCCACTCTCTATCCAAAATCTTATTTTTAGTTTGTTTAAAATCTTTTTCGCATCAACTATGTTTTTCATTCTTTGATCAAAATCATAAACCTTATCATCATCGGTTCTATAAAAAACACATCCTCTATAATGCATACGTCTATTTATATATTCTATATCTTTTTCAGAAAGATAATCCCTATATCCGTTGACTTTGCCTTTTCTGGTTCTACGTTTACCTTTCTTCTTGTCAACGCTCATGCTGATACTGTTATTAAAATATCCTTTGTTTTCTAGTTTTTTCATATTATCAAAACTAGAAAATTTAATAGCTCTTGATAAGTCTTCTTCTGATGGTTGTTCAAAATCAAAAAAATCAAATACTTTTTTCAAAACACTGCCCATATCATGGTGCATGTCTTCATACTTTAAAACCATAAACTTTTTAGCGTCAGTCCTATTTTTATGCCATGTATTATATAGCTTTAATAAATTTTTTATACCATAATGATCATTCTTTATAAAATCAGATATTGACCCCATATATGGAGCATGCATGTCGTGGTAATAAGAGACCATGACATCAAATGGATTACGTACTAAAAGTATAACTTTACTTTTTGCAAATCGCTTTTTGTCTGTTCCTTGAACTATCCTTCCTTTTGATTTGTCATGATAAAAATATGGATATCTACTTCTGTTATTAATTTTGTTAGATAGCATATCTTTTTTAGGTATTCCCCATTTTTCACACAGAAGAAAACCCATAGCAACACGTAACCATGTTCTGCCACACTTGGGATATGATATTACCATATTTTTATGTACTTTTTTCATAGTTTAAGATTTTACCCCATATATCTTTTGTTTTATTTTTTATATATCTAATCGTCTTTTTTGTTAAATATTTTGTAACCTTCTTTTCTTTATCTTTACAATGAAAAGACCCACAGATATTTTCAAAACCATCTAATTGCTTCCAATCTTCTTTAAGTCTGTGATATCTTATTATAGTCCCATTACCATTTTTACAAGCTTTCAAAGCGTTTTCTGCTCCGTCTACCCAAAAAGAAAAATCTCCCAAAAAAGCATCTATCCATTTCTTACTATTAGGACTAGATGCTCCAACATACTTTATTCTTCTCATCCCGCCATCTTTTCTCCATCCTCCTCCAGAATAAGAGTTAAATGCAAAAACCGGGTTTCTAATCAAATATATAGCTTTTTCATCTAAATCCTTTAAAAAACCCATTCCACCCCATGTCATACAAACTAACACTATGTTCTTCTTATGTCTTAATTTTTCATACGTTAATTCAAATCTTTCTTTTTGAGTTAACGTATTAGTATTTGTTTTTGTAATAAAAAATGGACTTACTCTTTTCTTCCAAATAACATCTACCGTATATTTTATCTTTTGATGACCTCCATCAGGTCTAACACAAACATTCCATCCACCTTTAATAAAAGATGAAACTATAAAACTAGAACCACTACCTCCTGTTGCACTTACAATAACCACTATCTTTTTATTCTCTTTGTACTATATTCAGACTCTGTATCAGAGTTAATAGGTTTCTTCCAATTTTCACCATAAACATATATTAAAAACTCTTCTGTTGGAAACGGTACTAAAAATTTTTCTCCCTTAAAAATAATAGTAGATTTAGTGTTATAAAATTTCTTTGGGTACTTATAATTCTTTCTAAGTCTATATTCGTTTTTCTTATATCTTTTATCTAAATGCAATCCTCTTAATGACAGTTTTTCTCCGTGTCTAAAGAGAGAAATTTTACATCTATTTTTTTTATTTATACCTCGAACTATAAAACCAAGTTTAAGAAATTTGTCTTTTAATTTTTTGTACAACGGCAACATATCTTCTTCAAAAAGATCAAGATCTACATCATCGTCCCATTTAATGAAGTCATTCTCTCTATAAGCTCCAAGCAAAGTCCCATTAGTCAACCAAAATTTTAACTTTAGTTCATCAAGAACACGTTTGACAAGAATAAGATTAGACTTTCTCCCATCCATATCAAAATTAACAGAATTTGTATAAAGATGCTTACGCTTTTTCCATTCGTCTTTTGTCATTTCACTTAATTTCAAAAACTCATATTCACTACTACATCTGTTGTAAATTGTGTTAATAATATCTGTTGTAGATATGCCGTTATAATAAGGAAAGATTTTCATAATACCCATATCAATAGGAACCTTATAATTAACCTCTTTCAGAAAATTAGTCATATCACTTCCGTGAACAACAATGTCTATTTTATGTTGATTAATAAATTCCTTTGTTATACAAATGGGAGCATTTTCAACAACTTCATCAACATACTTGCAAGATCGTAATATCTCGACTCGATCCTCCATAGGGAAAAATGGCTTCCTTTTATATCTCTCGCACACTTCATCAGAATGAACACCTACTAATAAAAATACATCTTTTTCCATGCCTTTAACTCTCTTAAGAGTTTCTACATGACCTCTATGAAATAAGTCTGCAACAACATCTATATAAATGCGAGTTTTTGAATTCATAACAATCTTATTTTTTAAATTCTTTCATAAAAGATTTATAGACTTGTGGGAATAATTTTTTAGCCAATTTAAGCGAAGTTTTATGTCTTTTCATTTTATAACGATACATTGGTCTATCTATACATCTTTTCCATCTTTCTAAAACTTTCATATCTTGTGCTCTTCCGTCATACTTTGTCTGGTTAAAAGAGCTTCCCCTTTTATACGGTTGAACAGAATTTAGCCCCTTATCAGAAAATTTTAGAGATAAAGTAGAAGCTATATTTTTCCTATAACCTATATCTGAAAACCACTTATTATAATTAATAATTATTTTATTGGTTAAATAATTAGTTTCTCCTAAAGCTTCTCTTGCATGATCGTTCCAACGATCAAAATACCATTTTTTAGTCCAAACTTTCTTGCCTTTTCTTCGACTGGCAGTTAAATTAAAAATATCTCTTATGACAATTAGCTCATAAATATTTTTACTTTTTCCAACCCACTGTTCTTCCACTATCGGCTTTTCAGCAAGACGTTTAATGTCAAAATCCTCGTATGCGTACATTATACACTTTTTATTTTTCTCCCTTATTTTTTCTACTTTACTTAAATATTTTTTTTGCCCACCTGATCCATATGTCACAAAACATTTATGCTTTGACATTATTTTAGTATGTATTACCGTTTTCCTATAATTTCTAGTAGTGGAAGAATGGATAAAAGGATCTCTAAAAGGATGTACATTATTAAAATAATAAATAGGTTCCTCAAAAAGATAAGCCAACCATAAAGATATAGCACTATGACCACTTCGTCCCAAAGTAAACATCCTTATCTCATATTCGTTTCTATATTCTTTATCCATGTAAATTTCCTATAATATCAAATAGACGGTTTATATTCTCTTTGTTAACTTTGACTCCCAAATTGCATACCCTGAATTGATCAAGGATAGACCCTCCATATATAATAAACCCGCTATCAACAGCTTTATAATATATTTGTTCGTAATGACTTTCATCAACTTTAAAAGACGTTAAAACATTTGAATAGTCACAATCTAAAAATAATTCAAAATATTTAGAGCCAACATCTCGAATATGCTCCGACAATATAGCATATCTCTCGTATCTATTCTCCTCAAAAAAAAGATCCATCGCAGTATTGAGTGCCATGATAGCATTTGTATTAGGAGTACAAGGGATTTGGCATCCCGAATATCTTGTAACGTCTAGATATGGGATAATACCGGCACGACTTTTATGCAATTTTTTGTTCCATATCACAATTGCTGCACCAGGAATAGACTCTAAACATTTATTAGAATTAAAACATATAACATCAGAACGTGAATCTACTTTATGTGCTCCAAAGCTACTTACAGCATCTACAAAAACTTTAGTACCCTCTCCCTCAACCATGTCACAAATCTTACTCAATGGATTAAGTATACCTGTAGCCGTTTCATGATGGACAACGGCTATCCAATCATAATACTTGTGATGTAATAATTGTTCAATAAAATCTAGATTTGGAGATTCACCCATTTTATAACAAATATTATCTAACTTGACATCTTCCATACTATTTAAAGAATCAGCAATACGTTGACAATAAGGTCCATTATTAATAACAAGAACCCTCCCAGATACGAATGTTCTTAGACCACTTTCTACAGCCAAAGATCCTGATCCATGCAATATAGAAACTCGACTTTCAGGAGTATTTGCTGCAAGTTTAAGTTTCTTTTTGACTGAAATTAAAATGTCAGAGAACTCTTGTTGACGATGACATAAATCTACATTAGTTGCAGCTTCTCTTACTCGTGGATGCAAATTCACAGGACCAGGATTTAATAAAACATATTCCATTTATTCCTCCAAAAAAAACTTTATATTTTTTGTTATTTGGTTCACTTCAAGACCTACTCGTTCATCTCTTCCACCCAACTCTATATCAAAAATTTCAGTAACTCCGACATACTCATCCTCAAGACCAGTACAAGATTGCTCTCCAACAGATTCATAAGAATTATTATTCAAGACATAATGATATAGATTACTTGGAGCATACTCTCTAAGCGTATGAGTCGTCCCCAGAGACATTAATAAAGCTCCATCGCCGTTTACTACAACAACATCTTTATCTGTATTTAGAGCAATCCCTAAGCCTATTGCAGGAGCCATCCCCATACTTCCCTGCATATAAAAAGCAATATACTTGTCTTTACACAATTTATATCCTGTCCTGCTAATAAATCCAGTAGTAAATACATACACAGCGTTTACTCCGTGTCTATTTAATATCGAAAGAATAGCCTCATCTCGGTTCATGTTAGTCTCCCTCCAGACTTCAGAGATTTTTTCATTAATCCTTTCTCTATCAATTTCTTGTATTTTTTGTCATACACTTCTGGGTTTCTCTTCTTTGCTTTAAGTGTAAAATTGTTTTGAAAATTCATTACAACTTTTTCAAGTTCTTTTGTGTTAATTCCTGTAAACATGTCCATTCTAGATGTATTTGTTTCCCATGCGTCTTTCTTATTTTTAACAAAACCACTGTCTAAACAATTGTGATATAATTCTGAACCTGGAATTGGAGATGCGATAAAGGCTGATATACTAGTAAACATTAAATTATCTAAAACAAAATCTAACCCTACTTTGATTGATTCTATTGTCTCTCCAGGCATTCCAATAACTAAAGTCCCATGAGTAAAAACACCGCAATCTTCAGCCGATTGTATAAGACTAGGAACTCTATCTAGATCAACAGGTTTATGTTTAAAGTTATTTGAGACATTAGCACTCATGCTATCAACGGATAAAGTAATTTGATATAGACCAGTTTCTTTCATTTTTTTAATAAGTTCTGGCGTCATAGTATTTATCATAACTCCATTTGGAGTACACCAATATAAACCTAATTCTCTCATACCATCCATCAACTTTTTAAACCTATCATTGTTCAGTGTTAAATTGTCATCCATGAACTGTATCTCGTCTATATTATATGTATTTTTTAATATTTTAATTTCTTCAAGAATATTATCCACGCTTCTACAATAATGTTTTTTATACATATTTGTACTAGCACAAAAACTACAACCTATAGGACATCCACGAGTTGTTAATATTGGAACAACCCTCTGCCCTTTCGGGACAGGAGAAAATGGCATATTTATATCAAAATATCTATGCATAGGCAGCAAATGATAAGAAGGAAACGGCAACGAGTCTAGATCTTCTATCCTATCAACTTGATCATTAACGACAAATTCGTTGTTAAAAGCCCCAACAAGTCCGGACATATTTTTGTTTATCTCTCCATGTTTTACACACTTAACAAACTCAACTATATTTTTTTCTCCTTCGCCACGTAAAATATAATCTATACAATCGTTGTTATCTGCTTCAAAGATATCTTTAGGATATATAGTGGGATGCAAACCACCCACTACACAGATAGTATCTTTAAAAACCTGTTTAATTATCTTAGATACGTTTATAGACTTTTCTATGTCTATAGAAAAAGGAACGGTTAAACCAACAATATCAGGAAATTGAATTTCTAATAGTCTTTTTCTTAACTTTTCTCCCTCTAATCCATATGTAATAAAGTTATCATGTTCTAATTCGTTATCATATCCCTCTTGAAGACAGTCTAGTACAGTAACCCTATGTCCTGCTTTTTCTAATGATGACGCCAAATACAATAGACCAATAGGTGGAACACATCTTTTTTGCATATATTTAGGAATTGTAGCAGAAGGATAAATAAGAAGAATATGCATTTGGCGATTTATACAATTACCTATCTTTACCATATCAGTTTCTAACCCTACAATGGGGTTTTTAGATGTTTCTGTTTTTCCAGATAAATATTTTTCTAATTCATTCATTTTAACTTACAAGAATATAATCATTCCAACCAACCGTATCCAAAATAAAACTGTCAACATCACCCATAACTTTATGTTGAGGCAAAGTATGCCTATGCCCTATAACTAACATCATTTTTATGTTGTAAGGAATACATAGGCTTGTCAATGGATTAAGAGCAAAACCTAGACCAGCATTCTGCATATATACACATGGCTTCTTACCAGCTAGATAAGCTCCAGAAGCGATACCTATAGCCTCTGCCTCCCAGGTGGCTTTAATGTGATCTATATCACTAGACTCATTAATAAGAGAGATAAAATCTTTTAATGTACTATCTGGAACACCAGTAAAAAAATCATATCCATCATCAATCAACTTATTAAACAATAGTTTTTGATCATTTTTGTGAATACTTAATTTCATTTTGCCGTAGATCTTCCACTCCTATAAGCCTAAATATCTCGCTTAAATCAACAACATCTTCATTAGCAGATGAAAGAGTGCCAGATTTGGCTATTTTATCAAATACATTTTGTAATGTTTTTACAATAGAACGTATGCCATAATTGGCATATATTACCATAGAAAAACCATTGTCTACCAATTGCTTTTCAGTGACCTGATTATACATAGTAGGCACACAAACAAGAGGTATTTCTTGTTTGAACTTTTCTGAAAACTGAAAAATTTGAGTCGGATCATTCTGTTTATGATGTATTAAAATAGCATCGGCTCCGGCAGCAGCATAAATTTTAGCCCGATATAAAGCATCATCAACACCATTTCCAACAATTAAAGCTTCGGTACGAGCAATAATCAAAAAGTCATCTTTTATTTTGTTGTCACATGCCGCTCTTATTTTTAAAGCATGATAATGAGGATCTTCAAGTTCTCTTTTAAAACCATCGTAAAAAGAACATCTCTTAGGATATTTGTTATCTTCAATACATACTCCAAAAGCACCATTCTTTTCATATTCTCTAACCATACGAATTGTATTAATCGGACTTCCACCGCCTGCATCTCCATCAACAAGAATGGGAATAGAGATCCTATCACTGATTTTATTACAAAACTCAGAATAATCAGATACAGTAAGAATGTCAGCGTCTGGTAATCTACATGCCGCATGAGCCTCAAAAGATGATAACCAAACACCCTCAAAACCAGCTTCCTCTATAATAGTAGCTATTAATGCGTTGCAAGCTCCACACAGTCTAACTATTTTTCCAGACTTTAATAACGATTTAAAGTCTTTTCTATGTATGAAAGTTCTATTCCCTTTATCAATTATTAAACGCCTATCCATTCAACGACCTCCTTACTTAGTATCGACAATAGCTGTCTTCTCTAGCATGACGGACCTAACTATCTTATTACTTGTTTTTTTAGCATTAATCTTTTGTTTGTGCTCATAAGCACAGAAATTGATTGCATCTTCTGTAGCTATATCTTTAAAAATACCTCGTTTAAAATCCCCACCACAATCCATAACTTTAAATGGTTTATATCCTTTCTCTTTAAACAAATCAGGGACAGGCACACCAGCAGAAACTACGTACTTAAATCTAAAACCAAGATCTAAAAGAAATCTTAATGTTTTTTCAAAACTTCTTTCTTCACTATACAGATGAGGATGAACTTCTATTAAAATTTTGTTGCAAGATGGTTTGCTCAATATTTCTTTCATCCCCTCTATAGCTTCTATCTCTGCTCCCTCAATATCCATTTTGATAAAATTGGGTGAGATGCTTAAACTATCTATCTTTTTAGTCTTTATTTTAACTATCGAGTATTCCTTTTCGGCAGGCTCAACTAAAGATGACAGATTGCATTTATCAACATAATATATTTCTGATTTACCATTTTGATCATATGCTGCAAAACTATATACTTTAACTTTTTTATCATAACTATTTAAACGAATATTCCTTTTAAGCAATTGTCTACTTCTTTTATCTGGTTCAACAGTTATAACTTTATCAGACATGTCACATAAAACTAGTGTATGATATCCTATATTCCCTCCCAACTCTAAAGAAACACCATACGCTTCCTTTTTAATGATCCATTCAAAACAAGGTTCTCTATATCCAAGAGTAGCCAAATCACGACATATACCACTAACAGATGTGTCAAGCCACATAGGTTTACCATTTATGATTTTCTTTTTTAATTTTATTATACGACCAGATCTTTTAATAAAATTATCTCCTATTTTTGAATTGCCTCTCATATTACTGCCTTTTCTAACATGATAGATCTAACTATCTTATTACTTGTTTTTTTAGCATTAACTTTTTGTTTGTGCTTGTAAGAGCAAAAATTAATAGCATCTTCTGTTAGTACGTTTTTATATATGCCACGTTTAAAATCCCCACCACAATTCATAACTTTAAACGGTTTATATCCTTTCTCTTTAAACAAATCAGGGATAGGCACACCAGCAGAAACTACGTACTTAAATCTAAAACCAAGATCTAAAAGAAATCTTAATGTTTTTTCAAAACTTCTTTCCTCGCTATATAAATGAGGATGGACCTCCATTAAAATCTTACAATTTACAGACCTATTCAAAGTGTCCATTGCTCCATTAAGGACTTCAATTTCATATCCTTCTATATCCATTTTAATAAAATTTGGATTTATGTCCAAACTATCAATTGTAATAGTTTTGACTTTTCCTTCGGAGTATTTTCCTTTACGAGGAACCAACATACCAGATTGATTTGGTTTACTAGTGTAATAAAACGATTTTTCAGACATAGAATCAGAAAACGCATATTTATAAACATCTATTTTATCTCCTAGCTTATGTAACTTAATATTTTTTTTTAATATTTTTCTACTTCTTTTATCTGGTTCTGTACATATAATTTTATCAGCATATTTAGACATCAACAACGTAAAATATCCAATGCTTGTACCAACCTCCAAAATTAGACCAAAAGATTCTTTTTTTGCGATCCACGTAAAGCACGGCTCCCAAAAACCAAACTGTTTCAAATTAGCAGATATTCCTTTATTTGATGGAGAAAGATGCATCTTCTTACCATTTATTTTTTTCTTAATAGTTTTCACTTTTTATTAAATACAATTATAAAACGTCTATGTTTGCTCTTAAATTTTTTAACTAATTTGAATTCTTCGAAATAAGGTATGACATCTTTTGAATTTTTCCACATCAACGACTCATACTTTGAACGACTCTTAACAACAGATTTATCTCCCTTTATAGGTCCGATTTCTAGTATCAATCTGCCGTTTGGAACGAGAACTCTGCTTATCTCTATTGATAAATTCCTCAAATCCCAGGCATGATCTATAGAATTTGTATAAACAGTATCAAAAGATCCATCTTCAAAAAGCATATTGTGGAAATCGCATTTTACGACATATTGATTGTTTGGTCCTGGATTAATGTCTATACCAATACATGAAGTAAAACCCATATCTCTAAACGCCAATACTTCTTCGCCGAGACGGGCTCCGAGACACAATATATCTGTCTCAATAATATATTTTTTTATTTCTTTAAATCTCCTCTTAAACGACTTGACTCTACTATCAAATTTACTTAACATAAATTTGTCTATATGCTTGGATATTCCCTTCGTCAACTTGTCACCTTGATGAGCGAGATAATTCTTGTAAGACTTATATTTTCTTTTTTTGACTGGCACTATAACTCCTGTTTAAGGATCTTGAACATTTCTTTAAATCGATGAAAAAATGTATGTTTACTGCTAACAAGTTCATAAGCCTTCTTTGCCATTTTTTTTCTAGTTTTTTTATCTTTTAAATATCTAGCAACTTGCTCTTTTAACGATTCTGTATCATCATTGTAATAACCAACAGTATCTTCTCCATAGATATTTAAAGATTCATCACATCTTAAAGTTAACATAAAATTACCACTTGCTGGTATCTCAAAAAATCTATTTTTAATATGAGTCTTATCCCTATAGAATTCGTTAAAATTGCTATAAAATGGAAGATCTAAATTTATTTTTGTTTTTGAATACACATCAAGTTGTTTTTTGTGGGTGCTATAATTATAAACTCTGATACCATTCAATCTTCCTACAAAAGAACCACCATAAACTCTTATTTTATGATATTTTAAGGATTGTATAAAAAGACATCTACGATCTTTTTTCCTATTAATTTTTTTACCGACATTTCCACAAAAAGAAACATCGAACTTAGAAGATTTAACTGATTTGGGATACATGTCAGGATAAAAACCAATAGGCATATAATATGCTTTAAGTCCCTGCCCTGCTAAATAATCAGAACACTCTTTATTGTGAAGAAATAAAAAGTCTATTTTATCCCATATATGCATCCAGCTATCATAAGGGGTTTGAGGAGATAAAGTTCCATACATTATAATTGGAATATTTTTAGATCGTATATATTCTATGGCAGTTTTATTTTTTCTAACATAGTAAGGATTTAACAGCCAAACAACATCTGGTTTATATTTTTTTATATTTTTTATAGAAATACCATTACGCTTATTTTTGTCAACATACTGATATATAACCTCGTGACCACAACGTTGCATTTCTCTGCCATAACGCTTTCTTCTCCCCATA
>Ga0307377_10002054_pt1 | contig 24212 bp, 21 predicted proteins | sample TR3MG_FD_202535 | JGI IMG/M metagenome (GOLD analysis project Ga0307377, IMG submission 202535) | Soil microbial communities from Risofladan, Vaasa, Finland - TR-3 | ecosystem: Environmental > Terrestrial > Soil > Coastal area > Acid sulfate soil | place: Finland: Risofladan, Vaasa | collected...
GGCCGCAATTGAGTTGGTGGTGGGCTCAGGGCATGATGTTGTACACACGCGCCTCGAGCATGTCAGCTTCTATCAGGCGGGTCAGTGATGACCCCCGAGTCTCCCCTTCCGTCCGCGCGCACACACGCATCCCCACACAAACACACACGCTCTTGTACACCTCTGGCCGCAACGACCCTATTAAAAAAAGCTCAAAACCTATCCATACCTAGAGAGATGTTTACAATAGTGATACAGAGCAGGGCGATATGCGCGCATGCACGAGAATATGTTGTCGTGTGAGCATATGAGAAGGCCTAGGGCGGATGTACACTCGCTGTGTATTCACTGTCCAGGCGCGGCACGTGGTAGGTCAACTCAACAAGCGACTTCCCGACCCACTTGCCGCTAAACGGCGGTCGCATCATGATGTGCAGCCAGTGTACAAAGCACTTGGCTGCGCTCGCGTGCGGATACAGCGTGCCCTGGTAGTAGAGTCCGAAGCGATTGAAGTACTGCACGAGGATGGGGTAATGGCGGTTGCAGTAGTCGCGCGGCTGCGTCTCGTGCAGCAGCTCAATATTGGTCTCCACGAACGTGTTGAACCAGGCGACGTTGCAGTTGTTGGACACATATGAATCGATGAGTAGCAGCACTAGCAGATCGCGCAGCGGACGCTCGATGAGCTTCTCGCGCATAATGACCCAGGGTGCGCGCGCGAGGTTCTCCATAATGGTGCGCTTGGCGCTCTTGCCGCGCACCTTCTCGATAATCGAGGGGTTTGTCTCGGTGGTGTTGCGATAGTCGCGCCGGAACTTGGCGCGCTCGGACGGCCGCAGCGCGCACTTGGTGTAGAGTTTGCTATAGACCTCTATGAGTGTCTTGTTCTCGAGCTCGAACGCCACATCGGTGACGAGGCGCTCGACGGCGTCGCGCGTGGCATTGCTCACCGTCACGCTGTGATCGACGTTCTGTGTCATAATTGCGTAGTAGTGCAGCTTCTTGTACATTGGTACCAGGGACCAGCACATATCCTGCAGGAGACGCTCGCTGTAGGTGACCTCGCTCTCCGAGAGCACCTCCTGATAGTTGCTGATGTTGCCGTAGACAAACGGCGGTTGTGGCACGGCAATAACGGCGCCTAGGCGCGCCGAAAGCAGGTCCAGGTAGTCGGAAAACTGCGCGTCAAAGTGCAGCAGCAGCCACTTGTCCTCGAGGTACTTGACCGCCCACACCAAGTCTGGGATGGTAAACTCCACGATGGGCTTCTGCAGCAGTGTGCGCGGCACGGCACCCTTCTTGAGCAGTCCAGTGAAGTCGGCGGGCACGGTGCTGTGGAAATTGCGCTGCATCCGTACGTCCGAGAAGATGCATCCCTGGAAGCGCAAGTAGCTGCGGAACAGCAGCGTATCGATGTGGTAGACGTACTGTTTCTGCGCGTTCTGGAACGCGTCGGTGTGATCGCGACCCGCGACTGTGAACAGCATGCGCAGGAGGCGATGTCGGAACGTGTCGAGGTCGCGTACGTTCTGCGGACTCAGCACGCCGGCTCCACGCGCTCGCTCCGTGTCCACCTGTGCCACCGTGAAGTCAATGTGCAGCAGCGTCTCGATGAGCTGGCGCTTATCTGCCATGCTTTGCACGCTCGCGGGCAGTTTGAGCGCTACAATGTCGTCGAGCGTGCCTGTGCTGAACGCCTCAAGTGGCAGCTCAATCTCGTCCAGTGAGCGCACAATGCGCTGACTGTTCGCGTAGCCACGCTGCGCCTGGAAATTGCTCACCGGGTCATGAAACTCGTTCCAGGCACCCGGAAACTCGTCTACAAGCTCCTCCTCGACGGCCTCGAGCATTCCGTTGCGGTTTTGGCGTATTTACCACACTGTGCTCGCCAAGTTGGTACATAGGACGTGCTACTTGACGCTGTGCGTGCCTACCTTCCCATGGACGCAGGGTCGAGTGCATTTGACCAGCTGCAGCCCTACGACAGTGACGTGCCGTTCGACTACTTCAGCAGCAACCCGGCGGGCGGCAAGCGCCAGAAGGTCGAGGTGCAGAATGGTCTGCGGGTGATCACCGACGGGCACCTGCTGGCCGGAGACGACGACGACAACGAGGGCGCGCAGCCGCAGAGCTCGGGCGGCGACTACGAGGACCACGAGCGCTACATGCTGCTGCAGCGCGGCCAAGAGTCGCTGCAGCGCGGCGTGCGCGCGGCGGACCTCATCCGCGACGCCGAGAGTCGCAAGCTGCCGATGGCGCGCGGCCAGCGCAAAATCTACTCCATTATCAAGACGAAGAACTACACCAACGACGACCTCGTGAACAAGCTCGAGCTTGACGACGAGGGCCTCGCATTCGCCTCTGTGCTGCCGCCCTGGGAGAGCGAAATCTACAAGGTGCTGGGCCCGGAACTCGACCGCGAGGAGTGCTACGGCTGCAGCCGCGGCGTGGGCGTAGCACGCATGGACAAAACGGAGATCCTCGCGCTGCGCGACGTGATCCTGGACCTCTACGGCACCTGCCACCCGCTCAAGTACGTGGCGCTTGTGTACCTCTACTTCCGCGACAAGATCATGGACCCGTGCAATCAGAAGCTGCGCAAGGGCGAGGCGCTCATTCAGCCCTGGAATCCGCGCAGCATCTGGGACCACGTGACCAAGCACACCAGCGAGCCCTCCTTCGTGCTGGGTAACCTGCTCGACTTCTGGCGCAATCACATGCGCCAGATCCAGGCCTCTGAGGTCTACAAGGTATCGGCGGAGGTGGCGCGCAGCGGCCGCGCACTCGAGCCGCAGGACATCCGCGTGCGCAAGCGCGGTCACGACATGATGAAGGACTGCACCGACATGATACTGAAGATCCAGGTGCAGAACCCGGAGAAGATGATGTTCCACAACCCTGCTTTCAACGCAGTGAAAGCCAATCCGGGTATTATCGCGCCCAAAGAGAATGTCTACGAGACCACCAAACTCAAGTCTGTCTGGGACAATAAGGAGCTGTAGCGCGCACGCACACGGCGTGCACTCCACCTTTTTAAAAAAATAATGGGCTGTGGCGACGAGCATGCGCTCCGCCTCCGCTGTACCAGCTTCGCCTGCATATCTCACCATCACGCATACAACACCAGTTACACGCACACCTTCCTGTATAAAGCGTTGCCGCGGCAGTATTTACCCAGCACGTTCCGTCGTGGTCATCAGATTGGTAGGCGCGCATACTCAGGCAATGTCGAATCCTATGTTCCCCAACTTCCCGGGCGGTCGCCAGGCTATTGGCGCGGCGAATCCGCTGGGCCAGATGCCATCCGGCGTTTTGGGCTCTGGCAACCCGACTAGCTTCCCGCATCAGGTGACGCGTCCCGGTGGCACGCCGATCTACCCCGGCGCTTCGCCTGGCCAGCGTGTCTCACCCGCCTCGCGCACGCCTTCGATGGACATCGAAACCAACTACGGCACCTTCCCCTCCAATGAGCTAGTCTCGCAGCCGCTCGTGCTCAAGAACTGGAACTCGAGCGTGGCCTACGAGAAGATGCAGCACCCGGGCGACATACTGTTCATGCGTCGCACACAGGACTCGCACGTGTCTTCAGGCGCCACGCTGAATCTCGCGCAGATGAACGAGCATTTGCAGGAAGGCTATCGGCACTTACAATCGCAGCGCACAGCCGCGCCCATCTCTGCCTTTATCTACGAGGGTGCCACGGTCGCACAGATGGACGTGCCAGTGCTCGAGGCGCTGGATCAATACCGCAAGGACGGTGAGATGGCGCTCGTCGAGGACCCTGCGCTCAAGAAGAAGATCGCCGACGATCGCAGCATGAAGGCACTCATGTTTGTCTCCAAGGAGCACATCGTGGATGCGTACAACTTCATTGGCATCTACATGAACGACGAGGGCACCGACGTCGAGAAGCCCAACCGCTCCATCATCGTGGGCGTTTCTGGACCCACACACTACCAGGAGGTCACCAATGTCTGGGGCGAGATCGCCGACTTGCAGGCACTCTACCTAGTGCTCACGCGACGCAAGCTCGATGGTGGTGGCTATGGCGCGTTTGTGTGGCTACCCTACGTGTGCTACGAGGCATATCCTCCGCCGCACTTTGGCGTGTACTATGATGAGGCAGGTATACGCCACGAGCCTCACGTGGTTTACGTGGGTCGCGCCTACTATCGCCCAGAGAAGTGGAACGAACCTACGATGTGCCGCCGACTCGCCGGTATCACAGCAAGCTCCAGCGATGCCGCCGAGCTCGCCACCCGTGCGCGCCGCGTCGCCATTGCCCTCGGTATTCCCAAGCACCGACTCGAGTTGTTTCCATGCGCCTAGAGAGAGGAGATGTGCACGCACACATTTCTGCAACCCCACTTTCCCTCGCCCGACCGCACTTCCGTGCACGCCTCATGTTCACATTAAATACCACTCCCAAAAAAGCGATGCGTAGTACACAGTTTACTTAATCGAGCTCATGCGGCTAGCTCAAGTGATGTGGATGGCATGCGTGTGTGTGTGAAAATTCTCTTTGGCTCCCTCTTCTCAGCTAAAAACGGGACGGTATGAGGGCGTTGCGTGTGTGATGTTGACTCGGCATGCGGACCACGAGGCATTCGGACGCACGCCGATACGACGCACCGTGATGTAGCTGCGCGCGGGATAGGTTGCGTTTGGCACGGTCTCGATGATGCTCTCGTTCGGCACGCGTAGCAGACTCTTGAGATACAGTGGTATGTGGATGGTGGTGTTGTCGTGCGTCCAGCGGTTCGGCGTGCAGGCCACCACGGGCGTGTGGTCGCAGGGCTGACATCCGCGCGAGCCCTGCGGCTGGTCGCAGCAGCGGTGCGTGCCACAGTGGCCCGGGTTCGGGTGGTAGCTGCAGAGGTGCGTGCCGATGTTCTCCCAGCGCGCGTAGTGCTCGCCGCAAAACCCGCACTGTCCGCGTGTCTGTAAGAACGCGATCTCCTTCGCGAGATACTGCTTCAGGAAGGCGAAGATCTCGTACGTGTTGTGCGTCTTGGGTACGTTGGTGCTGGTCACGGCGCGCTCCTGGGCGTAGCCGTCCTTCCAGATGGACTTGGAGCTCACATTGGTGCGGACTTCTTGCGCGAGTAGAAACTCGTCAAACAGGTCGGCGTGCGTGGTCATGCGTACGGATGCGGGTACTGGACACTCCAGAAGCGGCTACTGCGAATGTGACTGCGCGGGCTCGGTTCATAGTGCAAAACCAGAGAACCACAACAGGCACACACCCACATCCGGATCCATGGAAGAGCTATACTTTGAGAGGCTCTCGCTCGACGACATCGCCGAGCCGACCGACATCAACGAGGGCGAGTCGGTGCTGACGCGCAACATGCGCTACGACGATTTGCCGCAGCTGCTCGACGAGGACGCCGTGCATCCCGACGAGTGGTACGAGCGCCGCTGCTTGGAGCTCTGGCCCCACACTAAAGCGTACAAGCTGGCACTGGAGCGGCGTATGAGCGCAGGGATACTAACCTGGCGCCAGTTCTACTACGAGACGGAGCACATCCGGACGGTGCTGGAGAATCGTGAGGATCACGCAGTCCCCGTCTCGCTGATGAAGTTCAGCACATACGAGTCTTTCAAGCGCAAGAGCGCCAGCAAGCGCACCAAGCACCATTCGACCAAGGAGTCAGAGCCCGAGAGCGCCGAGATGGTGATCACCGCACTCGGCATCAGCGAGGTGGTCGCAGCCGTGCTCTGTTGACCTTATACCGAGAGCGAGAAGGCGGTTCTCGCCGCGGCGCAGGAAGGACAAGCACCCGAGGTGAAGCAAGACGGCGAACGTCCCTGCGGCAAGCTGTGGATATTGCACACGCCGCGCTTTGGCGAAGGTCCCACCAAGTGGCACGACACTGGCGTGAGCATCACTGGCTACATTACGTGCTGGATCAACGCTAACATCATCTACATTGTGACCGAGGTGGGCATTCGCGTGTACAAAGTAGCGCCGTTCCCGCGCATCGATCGTCTCTTCACGCTGGCTTTCGGCGAGCATCTGCCGGGCTACGATGTCTCGAAGATCACTGTGTTTCGCGCACACGACAAGCTAGCGGTCCTCGTGGCGACCAGCGGCTTTGTCGTGTGGCTAATCGGCAATGGTATGCAGCGCATCTACAGTCAAGCAGCACCCGCGGGCGCGCAGTACACTGCAGCGACGCTCGACGGGAATGCACTGTTTGTGGGTCGTTCCGACGGCCTGCTGGAGGTGCACAAGCTTGCCAAGAACGCGGACGACACCGAGCAGTTCGAGCACAGCGAAACACTCAATTGGTTTGTCGACCGCGTGACCTCGAACAGTGCGCACCAGCCCGTCAAAATGAAGCCCGAGCCTATACAGTGCGTGCACGCGGACGGCACGCGCATCATGGTGACTTCGGAGCACAACGTGGTGATGAAGGAGTGCTCCAAGCCGCGGTACACACTCGCCATCGACGATGTCTCGACTGTGGTGAGCACGAGCTTTTTTGGGCACATGCTGTGCTCACTCGAACGCACGGGCGGCTTCTACATAACGCGGTTCGCGAGCGGCGTGAACGAGCGCTCCACCATCGAGGCTGTGCCCTTCGTGGGACCAGAGGGGCTGCAGATTGGCCTGCAGCGCACCGCGTTCTTAGGCTCACTCGCGCTTGCTCTACTCGACTCGGGGCACATTGTTGGTCTTGACATGCAGAACAAACGCAAGAACAGACACGTCTAGATGGCTGTGCTTTCTCCCACTTGCTCCCTCCTCCTTCTCTGTCCGCAGTAAATAAAGGAACGCTTTGTGACCGTGTCGCGCACACAGTGGTTCGAGAATGTCACAGCCTGCAAGAGGTCAGTACACATCCGCACAAAGAGACCATGAGTACATCGGGACACATTTCGCACGAGGCCATTCGCGACGACCGGTTTTCTCGCATTGCACTTCCGCAGGATGTGAACAGTGAAGCCTACCGCCTTCTTATGCGCATCCCTGAGCTCGCAGAGGGCAGTGCCACAGCATTGCAGTTGGTCAAAGGCCCGTACGGCAGCACAGAGCACCTAGGTCCGCGGCGAATATGGACAATCCTCGAGGAGGCGTGTCGCCGGAACCTCGCGTGCAAAGCGCCGCCCGCAGTACTCAGTCCGGGAACAGAAAGCTTCGATCGCAGGGCTTCCGAGTATTTCTCAGCGTAGCCACCTCTCTCTCTCTCTCTCTCCAATAAAAAACAGTGCAGTGTAAATTTATCTAGGGATTGCGACCAGCAAAGGCTGCGGGAAAAGCCATGTGTCTACTCGGCTAGCGACTCGTCGGAGGAGTCGGAGTCATTGCTGCTGCTGCTATTACTATTGCTGTGACGACTCTCGTCGTTCGCTTGCGCGGCGTCCTCCGCTTCGGCCTCGAGTGCCTTCTGACGCTTGGCTGCCTGCTCTGCCACATAGTATGGTTCGAGCTCGCGCTTCTTATTCCGAACATTGCCAATCTCGCGCTCGAGGAGAGCCTCGACTTCGGTCAGATCCTCCCAGAGTATAGTCGCAGGCTCTGTGTCGGAGATTTTGTGTAGCTTAAGCTGGCTCTTTTTCCGCGGTGCCACTACGCGTGGTACAACGTCCGGTAGCGTGCATGGCAGTATGGTCGTGCCGCGCACACTTTTCCCCAGCTTTTCGCTCATCACCTGCAGCGCATATCCAAAGACCGGGTGCCCGACGGAGGGGATATCGAGCTCGATGTTGGCCTCACGCAGCTGCGCGTTGAGCCAGTGCTTGAAGTCGATGAACTTGAGCGAGTGCTCGGCGGAGTATTGTGCCTTCTCCTCGATTTTCTCTCGCACCGTACGCATGGCTGTGTGGAGGAGCTTCAGTGGTGGGTAGAACTCTTTCGCGAGCGCGACTGTCTCTCGGGCCACTTGTGCGGTGCTGGCATTGGAGAACGGACACAGTATTGCCTGGATTATACTCTTGGCCTCCTGCGCGTTACCGCGATTGTGTTTTCGTGCGACTTGTGCTAGTTGCGCACGTAGAATGTGATCGGCGATCGCTGTAAGCAGGTCGAAGTGGTCGGGACACGTGGCATACAGAGCCAGCGTGGAGTCGTTCAGGCCTCGGATCGTGTCGGGGTAGTTTATCCAGCCGAAGAAGTGTTGCGAGCTCAACTGGATTGTCTTGAGGACCACGTAGGTGTGCTTGACGGCCGCATGAAGTCGATCTATGTCATAGAGCATCACGTTGCCGAGGATGCGCTTCCACGCGAGTGGAGTGGCATCGCTGACGATGCGTCCTTTCTGTACTCGGGCGGTATGCGAGCTATCTCCGAGATACTTGGTCACAAAGCTCTTGGCGCCGTCATATGATTCACCAACAGGGACGCCTTCCTCACGCTTGAGACCATCCAGGATGAAACCGACGCGCAGCGCTTCGGGGATTTTGTTCGTCTCGAATGCATCAACGCACATATTCAAATCATCGATAGAGTCGATCAGAAAAGGCGATTCTATCGCCAGCATGTGGTACTCAGCAGTGTCAGCACTCTCGTTGTAGCGTATCAGTGCCATCGTCTTCAGTGTCTCGCGGATCGCTTCGTAATCGGCACGCGTTTTGTGCGTCCGCGTTGAGAAACTGCGGCTCACTTTTGGTTTGTTTTGTGACATATGTTCAACTCTTTTGTAAATTTTTAACTGAATGCGCCGAGAAAAAGTGCTTGTGGGTGCCGTCTAGATCCGATCGGATGGGTCGAGATCCGATCGGATGGGTCGAGATCCGATCGGATGGGACCACATCCGATCGGATGCCACCATACGAGGTACAATTCCTCCCGTGTGCCAGTCTAGCATGGATGTCTCACGCCGCAACTGTATGACTTCCCTCCACTAACCTCCTTCAGTGGTCGAGTGGCTCCGGTTCTATACAGTGGCTTCGATATGCTTTGGCGTCATTGCCTGGTCCTACGAATGGTCTATCTTTACCGTCTGTTCGATGTTCGTTCTCTTTGTGCCACTTAGCGCATTTCTCTATCAACTAGCGGTTGCGTTGTTTTGGGCCTTTGTCATCAGGCGCCGAACGCAGAGTCAGCAACCGGAACCCGCACCCAAACCCACCCGAAGCAGTCCTCGCCTAAGGAATAGACAGTAAAAACGATTCTAAAAAATGTGTTAGATAGTAGTTTTTTAGCGCGATTCGCGGGGCGCAAAAAACTGTTGCCTACATCACGCACCTTTACAAAATGCATTTCAATATAATTGCAAGACAAGCACACAGTGCATGAATGTCGATCTCACTGACTCCAAAAGAGTTGGATAATTTCTCGCACACGCTGGTGACGGCCGCATACAGGGGAATCTGTACTTGCGAGCGTTCGCAGTGGTTTCTCAACGCGACGGCACCGTATCGATGTACAACTGTTGAGCATAGTACCGAGATCGACGTATTTGAGCAGCAGGATTGCGGGATATGCTTCGAATCGCTAGCCGAGAACGAGATTGTGCGGCTCAGCTGTGGGCATCTTATGCACCGCGAATGCGCCGAAACAGCCTTTAAAACGCGTGGGTCGTGTCCGTTTTGCAACCAGCTGGCGCGATTCAAATGCCTAGACTGTCTCATATGCGTTAAGTTTGTACCCATTCGCGGGAAGCCAACCTACGATGTGGGCGCCCTGCTACGCTCTTCGTGCTGCGGATTCCCGGTGCACGCTGGATGCATGGAACGATACCGCCGTACGTGCAACCCCATGGCACCCCAGCTGTGCCTGGGGTGCTGGAAAGCGAACACTTCCCTGGACCCTGTAGTGACATCGTGATTGTGGCAAGGTTAGAGCTTCTTCCTTTGCAGTCCTCTGCAAAATTGTTGTGTTTACACTTTAGTGAGATTGCCGTCAAAAGCTGTTTTTTGAAACGCTGCATCTATGGGCGCCGCCGAAGGCCAGTAATCTAGTAAACGCGCTTCTTGTATCGTAGTTGCACTCCTTCACGCACGTGCTCCACGCGCACAGTCTTCTTCTTGCCTTTGCCTGCGTAGTCCATGAGGCGGATGGCATCCTCAACTACGGTGAAGATAAGCTCGGGGAACAGCTCGTGCTTGAGGTGCTGCGCGGCTGCGGCCTGATGCTGCTTAATACCGGCGCGGCGCAACAGTGCGGTGATCTGAGAGTCGGGTATGAGGTCGGCGATGCCTTGCGCGTCGCGCTGCGAGAGTTTGCTGCGGGGACTTCGGGGCATGTGTGAACACTGGATACTGCAGGGCGTCAAGGGGATAAATAGCAATGTGCGACATTTACTAAATTTGGATGGTGGTATGTGTGCGTGAGAGGGGGGAGGTGCTCTAGGAGGTGGGCTTATCACTATCGGCTTTCTTTGTCTTCTTGGCGCTCTTTTTGCTACCGGTGTCTTTGTCGGTCGATTTGCGCTTCTTCGAGGCATCTGCAGGAGCGTCGGTATCACTCGGCGTAAGCACCTCCTGCACCTTGGCTTGCTGTTCGGCCTCATGGATAATCTGCGCGGGTGTGAGCGCCATCGAGAGCGGCAGGTGGTACATGGTGAGCGCGAGGCGCTGGAAGTCCTCGTGGCTGATGATGCCGTCCTCTTTGAGCTGCTTGAGGGTGTTGTAATCGAACGAGGGATTGTCGTTGAAATGCACACTCACAATCATCTCCTTCTCGAACTGCACGCGCTCGGCGTCACTAATCATAATCGACTGGGCGCCTTCGCTCCCCTTGGGCTTCTTGGGCAGCTCGATGCCCTCGGCCTGCGCTGCAGCCTTGCGCTTCTTGCGTTCGGCCTTCTCGGTCATTGCCTTCTCGCGACGCGAGTTCTCCACGTGCTTGAGTACCTCGTTCATGATTTCCACATGCATGTCGCAGTAGATATCGAGGTACATGAGCGCTAGCATCGGCTCGAGGTCGCGCTGCCAGCGCGCCACTGTGGCGTTGATCTGCTGCATCGAGAACTGCACGTCGGCAGCAAAGTTCCCGCGACCGCCGTAGAGCACCTCGGCCGGGATGCCGACCGCGTTGGTGACGTTGCGCACGAGCGCCTCGATGATCGGGTTGAAGTCGGCGAGCGGCGTGGGCGTCGGGATGTTGCCTGCGAGCGAGATGTTCTGGTCGAGCAGTCGCTGCGGCTCCCAGATCGAGCTCATCGGGATGTTCGAGTAGCGCCGCAGCTCCGGGTTCCAGTGGCGTGCGTAGAGCTTCTCGGGTCGGTTGCCGTCGACGGTGCGCTTCTCCTCGAAGCGCTGCTGGATGTAACTGTTGCCCACGTCGAGTGCGTACATCTGCGTCATCTGGCGCGTGCCGACCGCGGTGCCCACGCTACGCTGCACCTGCTGGTCGTACTCGGGGATGGCCTCGGGCGGGATGCTGTTCTCGACGAGGCCGTCGTTCTTTGCTGTGTACTCGTACAGGAACGCAGGGTGTGTGCCGCGGTAGTCGCGCTCCTCGTGCCGGTCCCAGTACGAGGAGAGGCGCTGCAGATCGGTGAAGCACTTCTGCAGTGGCGAGTTGATCACACCGTCGTACTCGGGCGGCGAGAAGATGAACACACGCGAGAGCGGAATAGGGTCGTCCTGCCGCACTTGGCTGCGCTCGTAGGCCATGTACTCGCGCGTGCCGTCCTTCTCGATGCGGAAGCGCAGGCTGTACTCTGAGATGGGATCCATGATGCGCGGCACCCAACTGTCGTAGTCGTCCTTTGGTGTATTTGGAATCTGCACGTAGCGCACCGCGCAAAAGCCGTAGCGCACGCCGTGCAGGATCATTGTCTTTACGGGTTGCTCCCAGCGCTGGTACATCGCGTTGTTCACATAGGGATTGGTATGCGTTTGCGCATGGCCCGGCTGCGTGAACTCGATCGTCCAGCCCTGTGAGACCACCTTGGAGATGAGGTATTGCTCGACGCTGTGTGCGTAGCTGTTCACGTGCACCTCGCACGCGATCTCGAACATCAGCCCGTCCTGCACCACAATCACATTGTCGGCCTCGCTGAAGCCGTCTGCGAACCGCGTGTGGTCAAATACGGTCGCATGGAACGGCATCGTGTACACTCGCAATTGACTTGGTGTAACGATAATATGGATAAATAGGGCACTACATGAGTTGCTGTGCGAACTCTGAACACACAAACACGCATATGGTCGCCGCGGGCTTTCTATGAGGTTCTTTTTTTTACAGGGTAGGGTTATGCGGGCGAAAGAGATGCATAAGTGGTCTACGGGGGGCGGCAGCAGCTATGTCTTCGCGGCAATCTGGTTCACATACTCCTGGTCGGTGCTACCCTTCACAATCATGTACGTGGTTATCGGCGCGTCAAAGTGGCTCCACTTGCGGTAGCACGTATTGCAGAAGATGCTGCGCGTGTAGCGCAGTGCGTACTCGTCGTAGGTGGCCACGATGCGAAAGCGACGCGTGGCCGTGTGGCAGCACTGGCAGAACACCTCGCGGAACGCGTTCGCGAGCTCGGTGGCCTTGGAGCACGTGCCGCACGCGTAGCCGCCCGGGAACCAGTTCTTGTACTCGTAGCCAAAGAGGATGCCGCAGCAGGGCGTGATCCAGTAGGGCGAAGTGGGCGGTGCGATCTTCTTGCCGTTGTCCTTTTTCTTCTTCTTGGAGCGCGGGATCTTCACACCGTCCGTCTCCACGAGCACGCCGAGTGCGTTCACCGCGAACACCTCCACCTCACTGCAGATCGGCCGCTTGAGGTCACGCTCGCTCTGCTTGAGCGCCGCGCGTGTCTCATCGGGCGAGGGCTCGCCGGTGAGGCGTGCCTGTAGCATCGCGTTCGAGTGCGTGTGCTTGCGCTTGCCGTTGCGGTGCTCGGGCTTGCCGCACGTGTAGATATCGTCGCGTGAGCAGTAGTGCACGTCGTCGTTGCCCACCGCGAACGTGTCCACCGCGCTGCGGAACGTGTTCTTCACATTGCAGCAGCACACGCTGAACACGCAGTGTGTGGCGTTGGCAGGCACCTCGCCGTGCTCCACGAGCGAGTACTGGCGCTTGAGCTGCGTCATCTGGCGCTCGAGCACGTTGAGGTTGTTGATGCGCATCTGGCGGAAGTTCCGGTATGTGTGCAGCATGGTGAAGAAGAAGCTCACGAGCACGTACTGCGGCGTGTTGCGCGCGAAGACACGCAGGATCTCCGCCGCGTTCGCCTCCACTGTGCCCTCGTCCTTGTCGGTGATGCCGACGCCCTTGCGGGTCTGGCGTTCGAAGATGCGGTTGAGCTCGAGCAGCGTCTGCAGCGTCTCCTCACTCATGCCGGTCACGCGCAGATCGCTCGCCTCGATCTCCTGCGTGGGGTCGAGGTAGTAGACCACACACTGCATTATCAGGCGCTGCTTGAAGGTGAGGCGTGCCTCGGGCGGCGTGTGCATGATCTCGGCCGCCTTGAAGCGCTCCTCCTCGAGCTTCTTCAGCAGCTTGCAGAGCCACGGCACAAAGTCTCCCTCGATGTGTCGGTAGATGCTCTTGATGCTGTGCAGCTTCACGCGGTCCTGCACCACCTCGTAGTAGCGCGTGAAGTCGCCCGTCTCGTTGTAGCACTGACGCGCCATATCCATGTCGGCACGCACGCGCCAGTCGAACCAGTCGCGGTACACGTCCTCGAGCGCGTCCTTGAGCGCCGGCGCATGGTCGATCATGTAGCACATGCTCTCGCTGGTCGCCTCGGCGATGAGCGCCTGGTTGTCGATGATGAGCTGGATGATGCTCTGCTTGACTGCCTCGGCCTCGGTGTTGTCGAAGAGCTCGTCGAGCGCGAGACTGCGCGCGAACGAGGGCACCACCATACACGTCTCGTAGAGGCCCTTGAAGGCGAGCTCGAGCTCGAGGCACGTGTAGCCGTAGAACGTGGCGTCGCTCATGCAGAGCTTCTGCAGCATCGCGGTGTACTCGCGACCCGCACAGCAGCGCCCGAGGTTCTTGAAGTGCATCTTGATCCAGGGGTGCTCGTCCATCGCGCCGTCGTTCACAAAGTTCACCTTGGAGAGCGAGTTCACGTAGTCGGGTAGATCGCCCTGGTGCAACTCGCGTGTCGGGTCCGGGTAGTACTGGTCGAGCAGTGTGCGCTCTGCAATGCGGATGCGCGTGTCGGTGCCGCGCGTCTGCACCAGCCCCACGTCCGGGAGCGGCAGCGTCGGGTTCTCGGTGATCTTGCGGAATAGAGCGAGGTGGCTGTTGCGGAACAGGTGCAGGTGATGCCGCAGGCGCGTCTCGCCCACGGGCACGAGCTCGCGCAGCGTCTCGGATACGTAGACGCGTAGCAGGCACGCGAGCAGAATGCAGTACTTGGCGAGCGGGTGCCCGTTCACACTGTTCTCGGTGAGCGCCACAATCGCTCCATTGCCCGGGATGAGTGTGCGGCCATATTCGATGAAGCGCACGATTTCTCCGAGGTCGTCGTGGTATTGCAGCGCGTGCACGGTCTGCTTGAAGTCCATGAACACGAGCGCGGCGTAGCGCTGCACGACGGCCTCGAGGCGCGCCTGCCGCTGCGTCACAAACTCGTCGATTTGGGCAAAGTCGGCGCGCAGCGCGTTGTCGGCGATCTGCCACACGCGTGCGGTGAGCTCTTCGGTGCTGAGCTGCACGCGGTTCTGGGGGTCGTCGAGCAGCATGCGCTTGATGTAGCCAAAATCGGCACCCTGCCACTCGGGCGCAAAGGTGGGTACGCCCACCGCACGCACATTCGCGTCAAAGTGCTCCCGCAGCTCGTGTATGTAGCTCGCGGGCGGGGTGCCCTCGTAGAGCTTGGCGAGGCTGCTGTAGGCGAACGGAAGCTGTGCGAGTGGACGCGCGAGACGCTCGGCGGCCTCGCGCACAAATGCTCGGTGGCACGTATCGAGTGGCGTGTCGCGCGAGTGTATCCGCTCCTGCTGCGTGGCGTAGAGGTAGTTGCGCGGCCGTGGTAGCAGACGGTCGGTTGGGTAGTAGGCGTGCAGCGCGGGCAGCGTCACGTTGGGCAGCGACGGATGGGGTACGAGAGTGTTGAGCAGCGCGTGGTCCGAGTAGTCGTCTGCGTTGCGCATCCACACGAGCAGCGAGGAGTGCGCCTCGATGTAGACCTGCAGATTCTGTTTGGTGGTCTCGTCGGTTTCGATCGGTTTGTCGGCGTCGTAGATCTGCTTGCAGGTGTTGATCTTCACCAGCAGCGTGTAGTAGATGCGGTGCGTCTCGAGACTTGGGGGCGCCTCACGTGCGTGCAGGCAGAAGCGCTGCCAGTCGCGCTTGCCGCTGCGTGAGCGGTATCGCGGTCGCTCGAGGTAGTCGGGGTCGGCCACACACTCCATCAGGTCCTGGAAGATGTGGACGTAGCTCGGCTGTATGGCGAGCCTAGCGCTTCTCGCGAAGTAGGCCCGTAGCGTGGCCGCCACAGTGAGCTGCTCGGTGAACGTCACAGTGGAGCGCAGGTACGGGTCGATCTGATTGACTTGCGGGAGCGCGTTAGAGTTTAAAGACGCGAACGGCTTCGTCTCCTCCCAGCCGAACACGTAGGCGCCTTCGGCGGGTAGTGTACCCTCCTCGCGGGCGCGGCGCCAGGCGTCGTAGTGCCAGATGCGCGCGGGCAGCAGCGTTCCGCCCTCCTCGAGTGCACCCACCACGGGCACAAAGTCCGACGTGTTGTACATGCGCATGTGCCCGAGCACGCCGTCCGGGTACTGTGCGTTCTTCTTCTCGACCGGCTGGTGCATGCCGTCGAGCGAGTACTCGCCCGCGCCAATGAGATAGTAGCGCGAGGGGATCTCCTCCTCGGCGTGATGGCTGCCGTGGCTTACACGCTCGATGCGACGCCCGGTCATGAAGCGATAGCAGAATTCGCACAGTGCGTGCTTCTCGGGCAGCGCGGTGCCCGCATCAAGCAGACGGTACTCTTCGGCGCTGTAGTAGGCCATGCAGGCCATGCCCTCGCAGCCGGGATGACGCAGCTTGGGGTCGAGCTGCGACTGGCACCAGCCCTGCTCGGCGAACATGCACGCGGCGAACGGCCGCTCGGGTGTGGCGATCCACAGCACCTTGGCGATGTGTGTGCGCGAGACCTCCTCCTTGCGGTAGCCCTCAAGGCCCTGTTCGGTCTTCGTGCTCTCCTTGTTCCAGTAGCGGTTCTTCTCGTCGAAGATGGTCTCGAGGTTGTTGCGCAGCTTGAACGACTCGCCAGAGATGGTGACGGGCTCGCTCTGCGCCTCGACACCCGACGCATCGGCGCCCGCGGCGTCTGGGTACTCGCTCACAGAGCGCATACGGGTATAGACCGGGATGCGCTCGGTGGGCGCCTCGTGGTAGTCGAATTTGGCCTCGACTGTGCGCGAGGGAAAGCGGTGTGCACCCTCGGCGAGGCTCTGTGTGGTGTGCTGGTTGGCAATGTTGATGCAGGCGCGCGTGACTGCGTCGTCGTCGTCCTTGGTGAGAACGATCTTGCGGCGCTTGGCGGGCGTGTTCTCGATGGATTCGGTGTTCGCTTCGGTGAGCATGGTGGCCGGAAGTGACTCTACCACACTACTCTTCTCGAGAAAGTGAGAGTTGTAGCGACCCGCTTTGTGCTCGAGCGGTTTGCGCGTGCCACTCATGTGGGGTCGCGACTGCGAACAAAGGTGCGCTCAGAACTTGTTCGCGCTGCGCACTTTACGTCTCCGGTTTGCGCGCTACCCGAACGCACGGCTTTATTGGTTTATAGTATATAGCACAAGTGCGAGCGCAAAATGACAGTAACGTGCGGAGAAACAAGAGTGAGAATCGGCATGGGTAGTGCAATGTCCGTGCGAGACGAACGACAGACAAGTCACCTCGTCGCGCATGTGATAGAGAGTACTCACGATCGCATCCCGGGCTACCAGGACACGAACATGAACTACCAAGAGAAAACGGCCTCCGTGAAGCTCAGTCAAAAGCACCAGGGGCGCTACGACCAGCTCAAACTGGCCATGCTGAACGCACACGATATCGACCCTAGTACAGTGGAGAGCGTTCGCCTCACCTACACCATAATGGGACAGAAGCGTGAACGCATCATGGAGATCGGCAAGCACACCGAGTTGGAGGACCTCATCGCCGACGAGAATGTCAAGTTTGTGATAAAGGTGACGCGGTGGAAGAAGAGCATCCAAACGGAGTCGATGGAGAGCATCGGACAGGTGCTGGAGAACGACGCCTCAAGCGAAGATCTCACATCGGCTCTCGATTTGGAGGACAATGTCGATGGGTGACCTATCTGAACGATGCAACCACCTGCATTCTCGCTGCTTTCGCCTGGTACACTCCATTTCCCAGTATACACAACTCACACACACACACGCATTCGAGAAAGGCCACTAGAGTACTCCCAGTAAACGTGTATTCTATGAGCCGCAATTCGGTGCCCCAGTCTGAGGCGTGTCTGTGCTGCGAGAACTTTGACGCCATGCAAGCGCAGACCGTGGTGCAGCTGCAGCCCGTGGTGTGCGCCAAGGGCGAGCACTGTGCCTTCCGGCAACTCAGTGGCGCCGTCGACTGTGCCATACTGAATCCACACTACTGCACGACACACCGGTGCTACTACTGTGCGTATTGCGTGGATCGTGCGCGCCGCGCCAAAGGTATGGGGTTCGCTTCTTTCACTTTGAAAGAGGAGAGTCAAATTTCGCTTAGACTGCAGAACTTCACAATTTAATGACTAGCTTGATGGAGCACGATAGATACGAAACGATGTAGCCGCAGTAATGTCACTGCCTTCGCGGAGGAATTCGGCAGTCACCGTAGAATAGACGTTGTGTTTGAGAAGTAACCGTTGAAACGTATTAGGAAATAGCTCGTGCAATTCCCACGCCAAATCCAACGTAAAGAACGTAATTGTGAACGATTCGTTGTTGCTAACAGCCTGGTAAATCTTTGCCCGCTCGGTCTTCATTAAGTACGTCTCGTCAACTTTCGTTTCACGAAAGTTCTCGGGAAATTCATCCATTTGTGGGTTTGTGTAAAAAATGGAATGACGACACTACTCGGGTCTATCCGATCGGATAGACCTATCCGATCGGATAGACCTACCCGATCGGATAGACCTACCCGATCGGATGTCCGGGCGTCCGATGCATCATCATGGGAGGGCGTCGCGTCCTTACGGGGAATAGCGTTGAAACAACGTAGGATGACACATCACATTGTAGAGCCACTATCTTATGCTCGCAATGAATTTACTCAATAATCTTGTTGGACTTGAGGTGGTTGATGATGAGGCGCGCTTCGGTGGTATTCGCGCCCTGTTCGGCAAGCGCCTGAGAGACAACGTCTTCTGACGCGCCTACAAAGAGGCCTTCGGCGTGCCAGAGATCGAGCATATCTTTGATGGCCTTCGCCGTAGTGATGCTCATGGACCTGCTCTTGGCACGCACGTGTGATACACACGAAGATGCGCTCCAGGCCACCGCGGGCATTGAGAAGTCGGCTGCAGAAATGGGCGAAGGTCGCCTTGAGGGGAAGAATGCCTCAACGAGCTCGTCAAGTTGTGCGACAGTTTGTTTGCCAGCCGCTCTATCAAACAAGGTTCCAAAGAACGCTCGATCCATATACAACTTCTCTAGAAACTTCTCGAACAGCTCTTCCTTGTGCGCCGAGTTGAGATCTGACCATTCCAAGTGCGTCACATTGCCGATCGCCCTCAGTTCGTAGTCGCTAATAAAGTTGGTGAACTGGACGCGCCAAATTGCTTGGCGATCCTCGGATGTCATAGCGGGGTCGTAGATGAGAATCGCGAGCGGATCCTCATATTTCTTGATTTGTTGGATAGCCTGACATAAACTCTCTTTCGGGTCGGGAAGTGGGTGAAAGGTATGATAATGCTGGCGCAATTCGACTTCGGCTAGCGATACGAGCACACTCACAAGGTTGGCCCACGAGTTGCCAAGCTGGGCAATGTTGAAGAGAGTGGCCTTGGCTGGCAGTAGTGATGCCACTGCCGGAAGCTTGCGTAGCTCGTTGTTGATACGAGAGCTTTCGAGTACCGATTGCAGCTCGGCTTGTGACATGCGTCGCGCCGTCTGTTTCAGTAGGTGCTCCACAGAACTTATACGCGTCTCGCTAGGGGCGGGACCCGCGGGCAGGGTCGCAATCGGCGCGGTGGTCTGACGACCGTTAGGCATGGCAAGTGCGGGCGAGTGTGCGTCCGCCGCGCGAGGAAAGAATACTTGACGTAGCTTTGCATCACTTCGATTAATTTGCAGCTGTACCCAGCTATCCAGTTCACCAGCCTAGAATGCTCTTTGTCACAGAGAATAAAGAAAAACGTTCGAAGAAAATCATTGCCAAATTGATCGAATCCGGCGGTAAACCATTCATCCACCGAGCGGAACTGCTCGGTAGCAGGCACATTGAGAAAGTAGTTATAATAGGTGCTAAACTGGCGAACGTCTCGACAGGATTCACGCAAGCGGTCTAAAAAATCTACGATGTCGAACCCGTGGATAGCAGTGTCCGACACATGGCAAGTTGGTATACCACTCCTTGTCTTTACGAAATTTGCGGCGCGAGAGGTCCATTGAGAATAGATAGTACAGTCTCTTTTGTTCATTTGAGGTGTTGGAATCTTTTGTAAACTGAGGAACCTTGAATACATGCCGATCGGATGTTGCGACCGATCAGATAGTTCATCCGATCGGTTTGATTATCCGATCGGATGAATGTGTATCCGATCGGTTTGATTATCCGATCGGATGAATGTGTATCCGATGTATTGCCGCTGCACACCCAATGGGTATTGCGACCTTGCAGAAAAATGACATTTCCATACGCGTTGGAATGGCACAGGCCAACGCACCCGAGGAGGAGCGCAGACAGATCGCCGAGTACAGCTGCAGCAGCACCGCACCGCTCGACTTCACACAAAGCGAACTCGCCTGGCTCGAGCACCAGGACATATACTTTCTGCGACACGTCTGGGGCTACCGCTGCGACACCGATGGCATCAACTACGAGGACGAGACACACAGGCCCGAGGCAGGCTACCGCGCACTGCAAGAGTACACCGATCTGCTGTTCCGCACACTTGCGCAGCTAGAGGACGCAGGGATGCAGGCAATGATGTCCAACGACGTCCGAACCAAACTAGCCAATCAGAGTGGCCATCCGTTCGAGGCGCGGGCCAGCGAAGATGCCAAGGTCAACATCGCCGCGCTACTGCGGCGTTACGTGTCCGAGGACGGAGTGGGTGAAGCGCTAGGCCTGTTGGCGCAGCAGAGCCTTGTTGGGACTTCACTCGCGTTTGCATGCTTTATCTATTCGGCGCGTCAGATGCTTCGCATGGTGGAGCTCCCCGAGGTCTTCCGCGGGGTGGACGAGCTCGGCGAGATGTGGCACCAGAAAGTGATGAGCTTGTCCGTGTAACATGCGAATTTTTTTACCATATTAAAAACCACCCACCTTCCCGAAGACATGCTTTTGTGGTCGACTGCGTTTATGTAGAAAGAGGAGGGAAGTATTTCTAGGCCACCAGGGAACCCTGGGTGCGATCACGCTTTTTCGGAGGTGTCTGCGTGGGTTCGGGCCAGGTGACTAGAGTGCAGTCGGCAGACGTCGAATAGTGCAGTCCCTCGTTCGCCCCCTCGAGTGCTAGCCAATGCGTGCATCCAGTCTCCGTGGGCGCATCTTCGTGATAGCACTCCGTAAAAACGGAGTGTTCAGCGACGATGAGATTTTGGACGTCTTTAAGCCCAGCGCTGCGCGCACAGTGTTCGGCTAGCGCGCGCGGATATACGAAATGATACGTGCGGATGTACGTCTTGTTGTAGATAATGTAGTGATGGTGTGACGCAATGAGATCCATCGCGTAGCGACTCCTGAAGAGTCGCGGCGGGACAATCAACTCGGGAGCAGTTCCGATCCACTTGGTGAGATAGACATTGGGAAATGGCATGCCTGCGGAATAGTTCAGATAATTGGCTTCGCTATTTCCATAACGTACAATAAGTTTCTCGGTCTTTTCGAGTACGCGCTTGAGTTTAGTTTCGCAAAACTCGGAAAGCCATTGCAATGCATTCCGCGTACGTTTTCGAATGTCAGGATGTGGCACTGTCAAGGTGCTCCATATGGCACTGTCTTTCAAAGTTCCGTGAGGCACCAAGACATAGCGCAGTCTGTCGACAATCTCAATAGCAACAGTGTCTAGAGCACAACACTTCTGCACAAGGGTGGCGATAGCCTCGTAGTTCTCGCTAGCCGTATGCTTTGCGAGGAGGGTATCAATCTCGGTGTCGGTGACATCCTCTTCTTCGGGAGCGGGTGTGTGGCTGCGCGGCACCGGAGCGAGCGAGTCGGTTGTGCGCACAGGACTAGCGTCGCGATCGACTCCGCGTGCCCTCCGGTTGTGACGGAAGTTGTATTTGGTGTTGGCCATGTTAGAGCTTGTATGAATGACAGCTCCTGCGAGTGTTATCCGATCGGATCTGCACACATCCGATCGGATCCGCGCACAGATCCGATCGGTCTTGCGAGCGCAACCCAGAGCTCTGCCGACACTTTGCTCGCGGTTGCATGTCTTATCAGCTCGCCGCGGCAGCTACCACACGCATGACATAACCGGCCGAGAGTTTTCGCTACGACAAAATAAATTGGCGAACTCTGCTACCAGAAAGCAAAGGACATGGTAGTGTAGCTCAGGTCGAACGATTAAAAAGAAGAATTTTCTGTGCGGAATTTATGATATGCAAATCACGTATGAAGGGATGTAGTGGCATGCATGCCCTCGCGCCATTCCAAAGGTTTCGGTACGTCGTCGGGCCATGTGGCACCGGAACATTCTTTTTTGGAGTAATGCAGACCTTCGTTTGGTCCCTCGAGAGACAAGAAATGCACACATGGGGCTTCGTCTCCGTCCACATTGTGGTCACATTCGAGTAAGAGGTCGTCGGCGGACATGCGCATTTTGAATAAAGTGTGCAAGTTTGCGCGGTGGGCAGCGTACTTGGCGAGAGCGCGCGGATACTTAAAATAGTAATGGAGCGTGTCTCTTACGTTCGCGATGATGCATGCATGATGCGCTGCGATGAGAGATGATACGCCACGCATGTCAAGCATTGTAGGGCGCATGATTAGCCTGGGGACAATCAGGGGCCATTTGCAGAGGTAGAGGTTACGAAATGGCATCGCTTCGAAATAAGTACGGTACTTCTGCATATCAGCTCCGTATCGGAGATGTGCCTCCTCGGCGACTTCGAGATCTTTTTGCAGTGAGGTCTCGCAAAATTCGGAAAGCAGACGTAATGAAGCATGCACCAGCGCCCTAATGTTTGGAGAGATCGGCGTCGTTGAGTTCCATACCATGCGATCCTCATCAATATTCTGAGGTTCTAGAGTGTAGCGCAACATGTCAATAATTTCTTGCGTTATGGTATCTAAAGCGCGACACTTATTGACGAGTGTGACGATGGCCTCGTATGCTTCACTGGTCGCGTGCTTGGCGAGGAGAGCGTCAATCTCGGCATCGGTTGGTGTGAGCGCAGGACTGCTGGGAGCAGAAGTGGGTTTCTCGGGTGCAGACGTGGGCTTCTCGGGTGTGCGCACGGGACTCGCATCGCGGTCCACTCGACGTCTTCCACTCGACTGGCTAATTTTGTGTACCTTGGTCTTGGGCATGTTCGCGGACTGTGTGAATACCAGCTCCCGCGCACGTTATCCGATCGGATAGATGTGGATCCGATCGGATGAGTGCGAATCCGATCAGGTTGACGTCATCCGATCGGCAGAGCACACCAGTACAGATCTTCGGGGACATTGTCATGCCGCCGTATTGCATAGATTGTACCAATCCGAGTATAGCGGTCGAGAAGATCCTGGATCACGCCGAGCTACATCGAAAAGCAGGGTGCTTCAATTTCACATGGCATATAAAATCTGCCCCCGTTCAACCTGAAGAGCTTTATTACGAGCTTTATTACGACTCAAAAGAAATTCAATTTGCGGGACCCGGGAGCAAGTTTTGTCTGCTCGTGAGGGGCACAGTGATCGCGACCGGAAGAAGCTCGTTTGTTCTAAACAACGGCCAGGAGCAAAACTATTCGAAACCACTCCACACGGACAGTCGAGCACTACACGACGTCTGGATGACTATGCACCATAGACACGCGGGACCATGCCTGCTAGAGCGAGACGGTGGAACGCCCATGCTCGACCGGATTGAGAAGATCGAAGCGCGACTTGAGGACCTAGTTACCGCTGTCACTGACGACTACTCACGACCCGAGCCTGCACCCAAGCGCCTTAAGCTGCCCGGTGAGGAGGACTGACTGTATTACTGAATTTCCACATACGCATAAACAGTTTACATACATGCTTGCAATTTGGGCACGTAGATTGCGGTCACGGCCACGGCATTTCGTCCCTCAAAGTCGAGTGCGGTCACGCCGGTGAGTGCAATGCTGCTACCAGCAACCTCAGCGGTCGCCTTAAAGGTCTCGTACATGTTTTGCATCGCGGCGCGATAGGCACCCGGGTCGTTGGATTCCGGGGTTTCAAAAGCGACCATGTAGCGGTCTTTGGTGTTGCTACAGTCCGCCTCAACAATGGGTACGCCGTGCTCGGCCAGCATCTCCTGCCAGAGCTGTGCAATCTCGGGTTGTGAAAGCATGTTTGAGTGACTCCTGTTTCGCAAACAACTGGTAGTAGTGATACCCTACAGCTCGTACATAGCACAGGCACATCGACCCGTGCCGCCGCCACATCCGATCGGCTGCAAGCGTTTCGAAATCCGATCGGATGTAGCGTATCCGATCGGATGGGCCCATGTCGTCTACTTGCGCTCTAGAGCTATTTCATTCACGCTCCCGAGCTAGCGTACTAGTGTGCAGTCAGTTGTACACCGCCGTTCCCGCTTTCCTTCACGCACGCCAATTGTGTTTCGCCTACTCACACCGATATGAGCAAACGTCCGCTGACCCTCTTCGAGTCCACCGCCAAGAAGCCCAAACGCACGCCGAGCGTCGCCGAGACTATCGGCTCTGACGAGATCGCCTACCACTCGGTGCTCAGGCGCCTCTCGGCTCCGCAGATCGCGCACGTACTGCACATTATCGGGTTTGACTTTTTCGAGTGCGGTGTGTTCGCCTGCCTTAGCAAGGCGTGGTACCTCGCCTTCTTCCACGCGGACTGCGACATCTGGCGCGAGCTCACGCAGCTTACGCTGGGCTTCAAGATGAAGAAGGTGGTCGATCCCGACAGCGAGGAGGTCACCTACCGACGCGTGAACTTCGCGGCCAAGTACCGCTTCACCGTGCCCTACATCAAGCGAAAGTACAAGGGCGAGCGCACG
>Ga0307377_10002055_pt1 | contig 24204 bp, 22 predicted proteins | sample TR3MG_FD_202535 | JGI IMG/M metagenome (GOLD analysis project Ga0307377, IMG submission 202535) | Soil microbial communities from Risofladan, Vaasa, Finland - TR-3 | ecosystem: Environmental > Terrestrial > Soil > Coastal area > Acid sulfate soil | place: Finland: Risofladan, Vaasa | collected...
GCGAATCGCTCGAACAGATTGTGCTCTATTACCTGGGGCTTCGCCAAGCTACGCTGGCCGTCGCCGAAAGCTGCACGGGAGGCATGATCGCGCAGCGCATCACCTCGGTCCCAGGCAGCTCGCGTTCGTTTCTGGGCGGCGCTGTTGTCTATGCCGATGTGCTGAAGGCCGCGTTTGCCGGCGTCTCCGCCGAGTTGATCGCGCAGAAGGGCGCGGTCTCTGCCGAAGTTGCCGAAGCGCTGGCCAACGGCATCCGTTTGCGTACGGGCGCGACCCTGGGATTGGGCATCACCGGAATTGCCGGGCCGACCGGCGGAACGGAAACCAAGCCGGCGGGTCTGGTGTACATCGCTTTGTCCGACTCGCAGCGCACGGAGGTGATGGACCGCACCTTCCGCGGCGACCGCAACCGCGTGCGGGAGTGGGCTACGCAGCAGGCGCTGGATCTGATTCGCAAAAGGCTGATGTAGAGAGGTCCACGTTCCTTGCCAAGGAACGGACGGAAATCCGCATTTGCCTTTTTCACTCTCTCCCGCTGTTGTATGAGAAGATCGCACCGTACCGGTTTTCCATTCCCCAGACTTGAGTCCAGACGAGGAAATTGACCATGCCTGAGCAGGCGCCGGCGTGCACTCTCTCCCTCAACATTGAACGCAAGGGTGAAGCTGCCCTGGTGCGGTGCCATGGACGGCTCGTGGCCGAAGTAAGCGGCAACTTCTACGCGCGTATCCACCAACTGATGCCGGACCACAAACGCATTGTGCTTGACCTGAGCGATCTGGACCACATGGACAGCATGGGCCTGGGCACGCTGGTGCGGCTGATGGTCTCAGCAAAATCGAACGGTTGCAGCCTTGAGCTGGTGAACCTGGGCAAGCGCGTGCGCGAGCTTCTGGGGATCACGCACCTGATGGGCGTGTTTACCGTGATCGGCGAGAAGGGCGTTACACTTGGCTTCTGAGCGGCTGGCAGCGCCGGGATACCCGCTGGTACCAAGAGCAAGCGCCCCATGGTGAGCCCGATTTGCGGGCCGCCGATGGGGCGCTTGAATTTCCGGCCTGGAATTGCGCCGAGATGCCGGTTCTAGCGGTGGCTGCCACTGCCGGCGTGTGAACCGCCACCACCACCGCCACCACCGGAAAATCCGCCGCCTCCGCCACCTCCGCCTCGCGGTGCGCCACCGCCGCCGGAGTAACCGCCGCCGCCACGTGGAGCGCCTCCGCCACCGGAATAGCCGCCTCCACCAGAGGGTCTGCTGTAGGATCCCGCGCCGGGATTATTGCCGCCACCTGAGGGCCGGCCCGCCGCAGCTCCACCGTTGTAATATCCGCCTCCCCCGGAGGGCCTGGTATAGGACCCGCCGCCCGTGTAGGCGCCGGCTCCCGGTTGCGGGGGCCTGCCAACGCGCACGCCGCGCGGCTCGCCGGGATTTTGCGACGGATTGCCGCCGCCGGGCGATGCATTGTTCGGGCTGGGCGGCGGGGTGTACGTGCGCATCGGCGTGTACACCCGCACCGGAGGCGGCGTATAGCCCTGACGGTTGCCGATCACGGAGCGTGCATTACTTGCGGCTCCGCCGAAAGACCGGGTCCCCTGGTAGCCCTGCGCGGGATGATAGACAAATCCCGAGGCCGAGCTTTCATACCGTTGATGGGACGGCAGCGGACGCAAGGGCTCAACAGTGTGGCCGCCAATCTGCGCGGGCGTGTTCCTACTGCGCGGCTGGAATCCTTCGCCACCCTGGAAAGTATGGCGATTCACCGAGACGATCCTGGGAGGCGCTCCCCTGCCGGGTCTTCCCCCCAAAACCGGGCGGGAAATGACGTTATACCCAGGAGGAGTGAGGCCGATATTGACACCGTAACCACCCCCGCCCAACCATGAGTTGCAGCCACCCATGCCCATTCCCATGCCCGGCGTCATCCCCGCGCCAGGCGCCCAGCCCCAGCCGAAGCCGGAGTAATAGTTCCACATTCCGCACTGGTAAGGCAGATAGCCCCATGGATACCCCGATGCGAAGATATAGCCGTAGCCGGGCGTATACATCCAGTTGCCGTAGCCGTAGGGGTCCCAACCGGCGTTTGATGCCTCATACGGCGACCAAACATAGCCCTGGCCGGGCACGTTGTACCAGTTGCCGTTGGCATCCAGGTCGTTCCAGGCCGGGTTGGAGTTGTCACTGTTGACGAAGCTGCTTGTAGCAGCGGTTTGCTCGGTTGCATTGGCGTTCAGGGCCTGATCGCGGTCAGAGTTCCACGCGTCCCAGGAGTCCGGCTCAATGGTCTCGGCCAGGTCGTAGCGGCTGGGATCGGTTGCATTGAGCGCCACGCTTTCACCGCCGTGCAGGTCTACCGCCATCGCGTTTCCGCGCTCAAGGTGCGCGTTGCCGGAGAACACGGCAAGCGATCCGGGAGGATTGTCCATTCTGATCCGCATGACGGTGAATCCGGTCGCCGTGGCCACGGTGTCGCCAAACTGAACACGCATCTGGCCGCCCTGAGCGCCACTCTGCAACTCAAAGTAGGCGAGTCCGCCGAGAAGGGTAATTTCTGCGCCGCCGGGGCCGCTCAGAGATGTCAACTTTAGAGAGCTGTCGGGGGAAAGCCGGGCCACGCTGCCGTCTTCAAACTGGATCTCCGCTTTGCCATCGTCGCCCGTCTCCACCTGTGTGCCGGGAAACAGCGGAGCATTCACGACTGCCGGATCGGCGAGGACCTGGCCGTCCAGCGAGATCTTAACCGACCCGTCGACGCTGCTCAAACGCGCCGCTGCAGTAGCCTGCTGCCCGGCATCGTCAGCTCTTGCTGCTTGCGACAGCATCATGCTTCCAAACGCCGCCGCCGCCAAAACCAGCCACCAATTGCTTCTCATGCGATTCCCCATCCGGTTCATGGCCTTCCGCCTTCCTCAACGACCTATCTCTGGTACCCCGTTCCAGCTTAATTATTGGAACCCCACTACTATTCGACACCTTTTGGCATATGAAAGTCGCGTGAAATCGGTATTCGACTGCGAATTATTCGTCTGCATGCGCCAAAAGAATCCTCGCCTGCTTGCGCACACGATCCAGAACCTCATCGTCCCCTGCCAGCCGCTCCAGGATCGGTTTTATGACGCCGATCTGGCGCATCCGGCCATCTTGCACGGCTTGGCATGCGAATTCAATCTCCCTGTCCAGGCCGAGACGATCGTGTTGCAGCAGCATCTCGAGGCGCGCGCCTTCGCCCACCGTCTCGGCGACCGCGACGATCTCGTCGCCGAGCGCCTGAATGTCCTTGTCCTGCGAGTAGTTGAAGGTGCAGGCTCCCTGCCCTTCGGGGCCAACGTAGCTTAGCTTCTTCCAGCCCTGGAAAGCAACTTTCAAATGGCTCTCGCACTTATCGTTGAACCACTTGTGCCGCTGCGCGATCAGAAAGACGCGCTGGGCAAACTCCGGACTCACGTGGATGGACCGATCAACATCGGGCGCCTCCATCTGCTGGAGCCCACCTTGAGACTGATCGCCGTGCTCAGAGTGGAAATGGCCGCTGCCATCGCGGTGGAGTGTGAGGGTCCAGTGCGATGGCGACAGGGCAGGGTTGGAGAAATCGACTACAACCGAAGAGTTGGCCGCTGAACGCGGCTGGCCCTGGGCCGCCTGCGTTAAAGCGACCGTGGCGAAGACCAACATTGCCAGCCGCACCGGCCTCATCGGCTTACTCTCCGCGCCGCCACCTGCTGCGCTGGCCCCTGCATCGACAGGGTTTGCGCGGTGTGAATGTGGCAAATCGCAATCGCCAGCGCATCGGCCGCATCCGCCGGCTGCGGCAGCTCGGCGAGCCCCAGGAGCCGGGCCACCATAAACTGGACCTGCTCTTTTTTTGCCAGCCCGTATCCAACGACGCTGGACTTGATTTTGAGCGGCGCATACTCAGCCACCGGCAGACCCAGTGAGGCGGCAGCCAGCAGAGCTACTCCCCGGACCTGACCGAGCTTGAGCGCCGACTTGGCATTCACCGAGTAGAAGACCTCCTCGATGGCCACGGTATCGGGCTGCCAGAGCTCAAGTTGAACGATCAGCTCCCGAAAGACCTGTTCGAGCCGTTCCGCGGTGGTTTTTGTCTTTACGAGCCGGATTGCGCCCATCGCCTGGCAGACCAACCGCTGCTCCCGGCCGCTTTCGTCGGGCTCAACGACGCCATAGCCCGTTATTTCGGTTCCGCAATCGATTCCAAAGACCCGCATCGGGTCCAAGTGTACCGCAATTGAGGCGGATTGATGCCAATCGGGGGCGAGCCCGATCTGCAGGAGCCCGTTCCTCATGACCCGCAGGCTTTTCCTGGTTGAGGGCCCTTAAGTACCGTTGATCGGAGGCCGATTCGTCCAGATATAAAACAGACTGACCCCCTACTGCCCAATTTGGTTCATCGACTAAAGTTTTACCCGAAATCACACGAAAGTTTCATCAAAAATCCAATTGATACATCCTATCGTATAGATAAGCAGGAGCGGCATGGCGCGATTCTTCCCCAACTCGATCAAGCGCAACGCGACCGGGTGGCTGGGCCAGGGAGTCTCGCCCCGCAGGCTGGCTCTGACTCTTGCCCTCGGATTCGCCATCGGCTGCATCCCCGTGATCGGCATCCCGACTGTGCTGTGCGCCGCGCTGGCGTTGGCGCTGGGCCTCAATCAACCCGCCATCCAAGCTGCAAACTACGCAGCCATGCCCCTGCAACTGATTTTGATTGTGCCCTTTGTGCGGCTGGGCGGATGGCTGTTCTCTTCCGGCCCCCGCGAGGCGCTGACCGCAGAGAAGCTGCTGCACACTTCTGTTCTGAGCCTGATGACGCAGGCGGGAGGCGTGACAGCGCATGCGATGATTGCGTGGCTGATTGTTGCCACGCCCGCAGTGGCGCTGATGACTCTGACGCTGCCCCTGATGCTGCGCCGGATTCCGGCCATCGCGGCGGCGGAAACCGGCGACTGAACCTTATCTACTTTCCGGCGTACGGATCGGGAACCGGCTTGGCGCTGTCGAGCCACGCCGTGTAGATCATATCCCGCAGCATGCTGGCGCCAGCCGCCAGCCGCGCGGCGGTAAATTCCCTGGACTCTGCCGAGCCCTTTCCCACAAATCCGCCGGTCTTTTCCAGTTGGTACACCTGCTCGACATGGGTTTTGGTCTGGCGCAGGTAGGCCACATATGCGTCGAAGATGTCCCCGTTGATTGGCTTGGCGGGCGTCATCTTTGCCTGCACCTCGGGCGCGTGAATATTCGCGGCTACAAATGGCCCTTCGAACTGCCAGTGAATCTTGTGGTCTGTCGTATAGCCGTGGGGATTGGGTCCCACCCAGCCGTTGTACTGGATGGTGGTGTGCAGGGGCTGCGATCCGTCGCCGACATAATGCCCCAGCCAGCCGGCGTAGAAGATGATGGCCTGTTCCACCGGCTTGGCGTCCTCTTGATGTGCCGTCAGGAAGCGGTATTGGCGCATGGCGGCCTTCAGCCGCTCCCACACCTCGGTTGTCTGCCAGGGCTGCAGGCCAATCTTCTCCGGCCGCTCGCCAGCGGCAAAGACCTTGGCCTCGAAATCCAACCGCTTGTGCGGCAGCGGGCCAAGCGCATCTGCCAGTTCCAGGTCGATAAAGTGCTCGGGGGCCTGCACCGCAACGAGTTCTGGCTCGGCCGGAGAACGCCAGCGGTCAGGCTCCGGGCCCAGGTACTCGATTTCGTTGATGGCCGCCTCGGAATTCAGAAAGGCCGGCATATCGGCGGGCAGATTTGTTAACGCCAGACGATTGACCATCCGATGCCCTTCATTACCCCAGGCGTGGGCAAGAGAGGGATGAATGGCCAGGCAAACAGGAACCAGGAGAGCCAGGGATGGAAGAAGGCGGCGTAAGGAGATAAGTTTGCGGAACATTTGAAACAAGTATACGACTTGTGTGAACAAAGTTCCGGACGCAAGGGGTCAAGCGGATCCGAAGATCGTGCAATACGCATCAATTCACGCAGCTTCTCGTCCCATCCAGGGCACTATGAGCATGAATGGGACGAGCGGAGCCGGCTACTTTGAAACGACGCAGGTGACGTATTGGGTCGTGATTGTGGAGCTGTCTTTGAACAGGGCCACCAACGCATCCCAGGCCGCATCGTGCGTAAGACTTTCCTTTCGATCGGGCATGACGTGCAGGGTGATCGCCTGCGTCTCGAAAATGGTCCAGGCTTTGGTGTCGCGATTCTGTTCCATAACGCGCATGGCCGAGATCTGGTCCGGCGGGTCAGCCTTCTTGTACCAGGCTTGCTGAGCAGCAACGGATTCCAGGAACTTGTCCATCTTGCCAGGTTTGATCTCTGAAACGCGAACAAGGTTGACGTCGCCACCACAGATCGAAGCAAGTGTGGGAGCAGCGGCCTGCTGCGCTGCTGCGGGAAGCGGAGCGAATGCCACGTTCAGCGAAATTGCCAGCGCTGACACTGCAATAATCCAACGTGCGAATTGCATATCGATTCCTCCTGGGGATTCCCGTGGGGGCAACGGGAGAACCAAAAAATACCACCCACCGCGCCAAATTCCGAGAACTTGTGATGAACTATCTTTGCAGGTAAGCAAGCGCCCGTTTAGCAGTCAGCATCAGGCAGTACTATCGCACGCAGCGATCAGTAGCTCATCGTGAGCTCATCGTGCAGATATGGCTATCGCTGGAGTTCCGACTGCTCACTGAAATGCCCCGGTGCCGGGCTCGGGAAATTGCAGTCAATGACGCACCCAGCCGATTTACCTAGAGGAAGTGCAATCAAATGCATATACTACCTGCAAACGCTGCCGTGGACTGAGGCCTCTGGCATCGGCGAATCCTGACAATGTTTTGAGCAACTGGGGGAGCCATGGGGGACCCATCGGAGGAGATTGCGGTAGCTGGTAACTCGCGCCCTGCACAAGGGGTCTCGGGCGGAGTCTTCCTCCTCTGGTCGGCTTTGGCTGTTCTGGCTCTGGTTCTGGCAGTTGGAGCGGTCGTGGTGCGCCTTCTGGCTGGTCCTCGCTTTGATGGGCTTTTAATGCTCTCCGCCTGCGCAGCCGCAATCCTGCTCGCCCTTCGCATGCCCAGACGAGAACGCGCGTCCACGGCAGCACCGGCGCCTGCCGATCGCGCTTCACGGGACATTCTCGATTCGGCCGGCCAAGCGGTTGTCGCCATTGGCATCGATCGCCGCCTGATCTACGTCAATCCTGCCGCGGAACGCATGCTTGGGCGTGATGCCGCCGACCTGAAGAACCAGCGGAGCATAACCGAGTTCCTGGCTCCGGGCGAGGCCGAACGTCTGCTTGGGGAAATGCAAAAGCTCAGTGGAGTGCAGCGGCCGCATGAACCCACGCCGGACGGCCGTATGGCTGCCTTTTTCGATTGCGTGCGCGCGCTACCACCCAGCATGGCGCCCAGCTTCAGCGCGCAGTTGCGCCGCAATGATGGCTTCGTTTTCCCGGTCGCTCTCCACATGTCGGCTCTCCGCGATGGCTCCGGCGGCGTCACCGGGTTGGTAGCCATGGCCGCGGACCAGAGTATTGCCTTCCGCAAAGACCACGACCTGCACGAATCGCAGGAGCGTTACCGCGACCTCTTTGAAAGCTCCAGTGAGATGATCGCCACGCTGAGCGCGGCGGGGCAATTTCTCAACGCCAATCCCGCCTGGAAACGCTGCTTCGGCCTCGACTATCCCGAGATGCTGGCGCTCGACTCCTTCGAGGAAATCTTCGAGCCCAGCTGCAGGGCCACGGTAGCTGATCTGTTTCGCCGCGCGCTTGACGGCGAGCAAGTTGAGCGCGCCCCGCTGCGCCACCACGACCAGGACGGTCGCGCAATGGAATTCGAGCTGAACCTGAGCCGGCGCCAAAAGGTTGGCAGTCCGCTCGCCGTCCGCTGCCTTCTGCGCGACGTAACCCAACAGAAGCAGCGCGAGCACCGGCTGGCCTTGCAACTGGCGGTCAGCCAGATCGTGGGCGAGCATCTTTCGCCCGAGGCCGCCTCGGCGCGCATCCTCGAGTCCCTGTGCGTCTCGCAGGAGTGGGACATTGCGATTCAATGGAACGTTGACAGCAGGAAGAACCGACTCGAATTCTCTACGGCGTGGGGCACACCAGGCCACCACGCGGAGGCCATGATCCAGGAGAGCATGGGGCTCACCCTTGCCCACGGCTCCGAGCTTCCAGGACGAGCGTGGAACGCGGGCCGGCCGGTTTGGATCGCGGACCTTAGCTCGGTTCCGACCAGCCCGCGTACGCAGTCTGCTTTGCGCCAGAAGATGGTCTCAGCCTGGGCGGTTCCCGTGCGTGTGGGCAATGATGTTCTGGCCGTGCTGGAGTTCTACTGCCACTTCAGTCTCCACGAAGACCGCGAAGCGATTGCGGCAATCGAGTTTGCAGCCACGTCGCTCGGGCAGATGCTGGCCCGCTCTCACGAACAGGTCCGGGCCGAAGAGCTCTACAGACAGCAGGAGACGCTGCTGAATTCGGTCGCCGACGGAATCTGCGGCTTGGACCGCAACGGCCTGGTCAGCTTCGCCAATCCCGCTGCCGCCCGCCTGCTCGGCGCCCTCGATGGTTCGCTCACCGGCAAGCCGGTGCACAATGTGCTGCATGGTGCAGCCCCGTCCAGCAGCCAGTGCGCCGAGGATTGCGCCCTGCGCCGCGCATCGGGCCGCCAAGCGGCGGCGGCCGGCGAAGACACCCTTTTCCGCGTCGACGGCAGTTCCTTCCCTGCCGAATACGCCCTCACCCCGATCCTCGACCAGGGCCGCTTTTCAGGTTCCGTTCTGAGCTTCCGCGATATTAGCCAGCGCACTGCCCTCGACCGCCTGAAGGACGAGTTCATCTCCACGGTAAGCCACGAACTGCGCACGCCGCTTACTTCGATCCGTGGCGCGCTGGGTCTGCTCTCCTCGGGAATGCTCGGCGACGTAAACGAGAAGGCCACGAACCTGCTTCGCATCGCCCTGACCAACTCGGAGCGACTGGTCAGGCTCATCAACGACATCCTCGATCTGGAACGAATCCAAAGCGGCCGCGAACCTCTTACCTTCCGCCCGGTTCAGCTTTCAGACATCGTCCGCCAGGCAATCGGAGACATGCAGCCGGTTGCCGAGGCCGCCGGCGTTCAACTGATTCACGACAGCACCAACGCAGGAATCGACGCCGATCCCGATCGCCTCCTGCAGGTGCTCACAAACCTGCTCTCCAATGCGGTCAAATTCTCGCCTCCCAACTCAACGGTCTCCATCATGATTCGACCCGGCGCCAGCGGGGTCACGCTTTCGGTAATCGATCATGGCCGCGGCATTCCTGCCGACAAGCTGGAAGCCGTCTTCGGGCGATTCCAGCAGGTGGACGCCTCCGACTCCCGCCAGAAAGGCGGCAGCGGCCTTGGCCTGGCGATCTGCCGCACCATTGTGCTGCAACACTCCGGCCGCATCTGGGCGGAACGAAATCCCATCCGCGGCTGCACCTTGCGCGTCTTTCTGCCCTACCACCCGATTCCATTGGACTCGCCGGCGGGCGCTATCGACACTGAGCGTGGCCAGGGCACCGTTGTGCTGGCAGGCGCCAACGGGGATAGCCGACTCCGCATCTCTGGCGCGCTGAAACGCCACGGCTACCGCGTCATCGAGTCGTCCACCGTGGAGGAAACCCTTTCCGCGGCCCATAACGGCGTGGCGGCTATTCTTCTCGACACATCGCTGGATGGAATGAACGGCTGGGAGATGCTGCCCCTGCTGCGCCAGCTAGATCCGGAAGCGCGCACTCCCGTTGTGTTGCTCAGTGTGGACACACCGCAAAGCGCCAGTCAACTGCCATCGGACCAGCCGCCCGGAGCCGCCGGTTGGGTGGCCCGCCCACTCAACGAAGACGCGCTACTGGGCGAACTGGCCCGCGTACTCTGCGGACCCGGAGAAAAGGCTCGCATCCTCATCGTTGAGGACGATCGCGACCTTGCCAGCGTCATCAGCGAGGTCTTTTCTCGCGACAGCATTGCCGTCGAACAAGCGCACACCCTCGATCAGGCCCTTGAGGCATGCCTTAGATTTCATCCTCACCTGCTGGTGCTCGACATCGGGCTGCCCGATGGCGATGGCTTCAATGTTGTTGATTGGCTGCGCAAGCACGAATCCCTCGCACTACTGCCATTGGTGGTCTATTCGGGTCGCGATCTGTCGCTCGCCGAGCGCCGCCATCTGACGCTCGGGCCCACTCACTTTCTTGCCAAAGCCAAAGTCCAGCCTCAGCAGTTGGAGGCGCTGGTCTTGACGATGCTGCGAAGTTCGCGTCAGATGGAAGAAGAGCCAATAACAAACTCGTAGCACGTCCCATCGATCCGCCGGCTCGCCAACGCAATAACATGAGGTAACTCGAACGTGCCCCGCAAAATTCTCATCATTGACGACGAAGACGATATTCGTGAAGTGGCGGCTCTCAGCCTTGAGAGCATCGCCGGCTGGGATGTCGTCACCGCAAGCTCAGGCGCGCAGGGCCTGGCCCGCGCCATCGAGCATCAACCCGATGCAATCCTTCTCGATGTCATGATGCCCGGCATGGATGGACCGACAACTTTCCGCGAGCTGCGCAAGAATCCTGCCACTGACAAAATCCCCGTGCTGCTGCTTACCGCCAAAGTACAAAACTCCGACCAGCGCCGTTTCGCCGACCTCGGCGTTGAGTCTGTTCTATTCAAACCATTCGACCCTCTAACCCTCGCCGAGCAAATCTCCGACGTTCTGGGTTGGAAGTAGCTGCTCCCGTGACGATGAAACCCACTGCACAGTCCGGCGGCGCGGTAGCATCCAATGCTACTGCAACACCCGATCTTGCGACGGCTCTCGACCAGCTCTGGGCCCGCTTCCTGCCTGAGATTCGTCAGCGTGTCAACATTCTTCAAGGCGCGGCCGTGGCCTGCACAGGCAACCAGCTCTCAACCGAACAGCGCACAGCCGCCCACGCAGCAGCCCACAAGTTAGCCGGCACACTCGGAACCTTTAATCTTGCCCATGGAAGCGATCTCGCCCGCCAATTTGAACTTGTTTTTGGAAGTGAAGAGAGTCCGAGTGCCGAACTTTCCAGAAACTTAGCTGATCTTGCTGGCGAACTCAGCAGCGTTATCGAAAGCCGCAAGACAAGCGCATTGGGCACAGTACATTCACTTGCTCCGCCTCCGAAATAGGGACATATGCAGCCTAACTTGCCAGATCGTGGCCGCGTCGTTCAGGCCCGAACGCGCAAATCAGGAACAGCGCGGCAATCGTGCACAGTTCAAAAGACGTGAGTGCCCACGAATAGCCGAGGCTATTGCGCAGCGCAAATTCGATGCCGACCGAGGGCGCCCCAAACAACATGCCAAGCTGATAGACCACGCCAGGGAACAAGCTGCGAACGCTGGCGGGCGATAGCTCATTCAAGTGCGCGGGAATAACTCCAAATACGCCTTGCACGCCGAACTGCATCATGAACGAACCCAGCGCGAGCACCGCCAGTGATGTGCCAAAGGCCCACGCTGGAATGGATATTACGCAGATGCAGAGGGCCAGCATGATGCTATTCCGTCTTCCGAACCGCTCAGATAGATGGCCAATCAGAAGGCATCCGAGAATGGCTCCAACGTTATAAAAAACCGTAAGATTTGAGATAACTACGTTCGACAGATTATGTACCGACTTAAGAAAGTCCGGGTATAAGTCCTGGGTACCATGCGACAGGCAGGTAATCACTGTCATTAACAAGACCAGATAGGCAAAATCTCTCTTGTAATTCAAGGGCGTGCGCAGAATAGTTCCAAAACTCGTGCTACGATTTTTCTTCCAAGCTGCCGGCTCCGGTGACAATACTGTGAGCACGGCAACCAGGGCGGCAATAAAAAGGCCGGAGAGAAACATCCATCGCCAGCCGAAGCGAGGCTCGATGGTTCGCACTGCAACCGCGGCCAACAGATAACCAAGCGAGTAGCCTGCCTGCAGAATTCCTGAAAACAGGCCGCGCCAGCGCGACGGCGAACTCTCCATTACCAGCGAGGCGCCGATTCCCCAGTATCCACCCATGCCGATTCCGTAGAGCGCGCGGTAGAGAATAAATACCGTGTAGTTGGGCGCGAATGGCGTTAGCGCCGTAAAGATGGAGAAAAGCAAAACGCACGCGATCAGCGGACGGCGGCGCCCGAACTTATCGGCCACTGACCCAAGAACCAGCGCACCGATGGGCCGCGTAGCCAGCGTGATGGTGATACTCCAGACAATGGCGGCCTTTGTCACATGGAAGTTCGCGGCCAACGCATCCACGACAAAGATAAGAATAAAAAATGTAAACGCATCGAGAATCCAGCCGAGGATTCCCGAAGAAACCGCGAACCCCCATCGCGCTGGTAACGGGGCTTGAGCGACAGCACCAGCGGGCTGGACCTGTGAAACCGCGCCAGATTCTTGCGCCCGCCGTTGCGATTTATCCATGCATTCCTTCCGAGGAACCGGCTTGCGTTAAAGCCGCGGCAATGTAAGGCCGCCGTCCACATTGAGTACGGAACCGGTTGCGTAGGGCAGTTCGCCATTCGCGAGCATACAGACGGCCTGGGCCACATCCGCCGGAGTACCCCACCGTTTTTCCAGCAGTAACCCAGCGTCAATCATCGCGTCATATTTCTCGCGAACGCCGGCAGTCATATCGGTTTCAATGATGCCGGGGCGCACCTCATAAACGCCGATTCCATAATCCGCGAGACGCACTGCCCACAAACGCGTTGCCATTGCGATACCCGCCTTGGAGATGCAGTAGTCTCCCCGGCTTACGCTGGCAACTGTAGCGGAGATGGAGCTGATGTTAATAATGGCGCGATGTACCGGAGTTCCGCTCGCATGCTGACGAATCATCCATGCCGCCACAGATTGGGTGAGAAAAAATGGCCCCTTGAGGTTGGTCGCAATGATTTCGTCGAAACTTTCTTCGCTGGCGTCGAGAATGTCGGCGCGCACGTGCGGGGCAATTCCAGCGTTGTTAACCAGCACGTCAAGCCTGCCGAAACCCTCTTCCACGGCATGCAACAGCCGGGCGCGATCTGAACTGCTCGATACATCCGCACGAATATAAATGGATGCGGCGCTGTGTTGCTTTATTTCATCAAGGGCCAGTTGCACATCCTGAAGCGGCCTCCTGCCAGAGACGACCAGCGAAAGGCCGGACTCCGCCAGCTTCAGCGCGATGCCAAGTCCGATGCCGCGTGTACCGCCAGTTACCAAAGCCACTCTACCGTGACTTACCATGGTTGCCCCTTTCTCTCTCGTCAACTCAGCGCGCTAAAAGAAAGTGTAGTAACTTGAGTCCGCTAGCTTCGCCACCAGCAGCAGTGCTTCGAGCAGATGATAATCGCCCCACATGCTTGATTCACCGCAAGGAATCTTCGCTGTTGGGGGAATGTAGTCCCACCCGTTAGGCCGGTGGTAGACGCTGTGCAACAAAATGCCTTCGTGATCAGGGTCAGTTGAAAGATACGGCTCTTCGAGCAAACGTCCAACGATCGCCAGCCCGGCCTGCATGTAGACGGCATTGCCCAGGACGTGCCCGAGGCGGATCAAACCTTGAGCCGCAATTGCACTCGCCGAAGAGTCAACCGGCTCGAAAGCGTTGTAGGGATCGGCAGCCTTCGATTTCCAGTCTCCGAGCCGATGTAGGTGTGGCGCACCGGTGTCCCAATAGCAGATTCCGTCGAGCGCACTCCCTTGATGAATGTAGAAGTCGCAGGTAGAGCGAGCAGCTCTCTCCAGCATTTGTAATACTTCCGGCTTGACGAAACCAATGTCGCTGCTGAATTCCGTTTCAGGCAACGACTGGACAAATTCAAGCTGCTCGGCAAAGCCAAGCATGGCCCACGCAAGCCCCCGCGTCCACGTAGTGAAGGGCGAATAGCCCTGCTGCGACGACGGACAGCGAGACGCGCCGCTGGCAGGATTGAAGATCGCTTCGTGCGCAGTGCGACCGCATAACTCAGGCACGTCGTAGTGGTCGCGTCCTTCGCCGTAGTAAATGTTGAACTCAGCGGAAGTCTTTGCATGCCTTATTAACCTGCCCAGCAGATTCACGCGCTGGTCCTGCTCGCCCATAAGAGCCTGCCCGAGCAGATGCGCAACGCCGCAGACGCGGAGGCTGCGAATGGTGTCGATAAACAGCGAGTGGCTGCCATTGAAGGAGTGAATGTAGCCGCCGTCCGGAAGTGTTGTCCAGCGCGCCGCCTGCACCGCGCCGCTGACCTTCAGCGCAAGTTCATAGAAATGCAGTTCCCAGTCGTTGGTTTCGATCCGGCCACCAAGCATAAGACGCCGCAGATGACCATAAGTAGAGATGTTATTGAATCCGTGGTCGTGAACACCAGTATGTGTCAGATGTTCAGCCATATCGGCTACTACGTGGCGGCGAGCCATTGTAAGCAGGCCGAGGTCACCGGTCAGATCAAAGCACAGCAGCGCATTGCCATACTGAAAACCCTGCGTCCACTGCGTCCAGCTGCGTGCGGTGTACTTTCCGGCAACAGTAACAACGGGGGCGCCTTCAGCCACCCGCCAGCGCCGATCAAGGCACACAATCTTGGCCGACGCCAGCTCAACAGCGCGCTTGAGCGAAGGCATCAGAGCTTGCGGAGTTATGGTGTCGTTTGCTTCCACCTGCACCTCTCAGTTATACAAACTTCTCAAATCGTTGGACGACCTGCTTCATAACTTCATTGGGATCGGAATCCCACACTACGCGGTTGAAGATTTCGACTTCGATATGGCCAGTGTAGCCAGCCTGCTCGACAAGGCGGCGCAGTTTGCGGTTGTCAATGACGCCGTCACCCATCAGGCCGCGGCCGAGAAGAACATCGGGCAACGGTACCAACCAGTCTGAGACGTGAAAGCCGTAGATCCGGCCCGCAGATTGCGCAATCAAGTCGGCAACCCGCGGATCCCACCAGATATGAAACGTGTCGAGGATCACTCCAACTTCACTTGAGTCATAGATCGACGCCAGTTCGAGTGCCTGAGCGATTGTGACCAACACAGAACGCTCCGCGGCGTACATCGGGTGCAACGGCTCAAGACCAATGCGCACGCCGCGCTCACGCGCATGGGGCACCAAGGCTTCAATACCGTCGGCGACCATCTTCCGCGCTTCATCAATTCCGACTCCAGCGCAGCCACCGACAACCATCACCAGGGAATCGGCATTCAAAGCGGCAGCTTCATCGGCAGCGCGGAAGTTATCCTCGATAATCTTTTTTCTCTCTGCCTCCGTGGGCGCCGGAAACATACCTCCGCGGCACACGCTCGACACATGCAAGCCAGCGTCCTTGGCAGCGCACACACACGATTGCAGTCCGGCCTCTTGAATCTTGTGCCGCCAAAGGGCAATCGAAGAAACGCCGTTGCGCACGCAGCCTTCGACTGCTTCCGAGACACTCCAGTTAGCCGTCGTGATCTGATTAAGCGATAGTCTTGACTTATCTGCCATGCATAACTATCCAGGTTAGATCTGCCTAAGTGAGTTATTAAGTGAAAAGCTAGATTCTGGGTACGTCGACCCAGCACCGATCCCGCCAGGAAGCGTGCGCCAATTCCGCCAACTGTACGCCGCGAACGCCATCAAGAAAGGTGTGCGGGAATGGCGCATCCGAAAAGACGTGGCGAAGAAACATCTCCCACTGCACCTTAAAAGCGTTATCGAACTCGGCGTTGTCGGGAACGTCGGCCCACAGATCGCGGAACTTGAATGGGTTAGGCAGGTCTGGATTCCACACCGGCCGCGGTGTATTCACGCGATGCTGAACCTTGCAATCGCGCAACCCGACAACTGCGCTGCCTTCCGTTCCATCAATATGCAGATTGAAGAGCTCATCGCGGTAAACGCGCGTGACCCACGATGAGTTTATCTGCGCCAAAATGCCGCCTTCCAACTCGAACATGCCGTAGGCGGCGTCATCTGCTGTGCATTTGTAGCTATTCCCAGCTTCGTCGACGCGTTGCGGAATGTGGGTGGCGCCAGTGCAACTGACCGCCTGCACCGCACCAAACATGTGGTCCAGAACATAGCGCCAGTGGCAGTACATGTCGAGAATGATTCCGCCGTCGTCTTCTTTTCTGTAGTTCCACGACGGGCGTTGCGCAGTTTGCCAGTCGCCCTCAAAAACCCAGTAGCCAAACTCGCCGCGGACGGTGAGCATGCGCCCGAAGAACCCTGAATCGATGAGGCGTCGCAGCTTGCGCATACCGGGCAGAAAGAGTTTGTCCTGCACGACGCCGGCCTTTACACCCGCCTTCTCGGCAGCCCTGGCGAGCTTGATCGCGCTTTCCATCGTGGTCGAGAGCGGCTTTTCGCAGTAGATGTGCTTGCCGGCCGCAATGGCTTGAAGCACATTCTGTTCGCGGATACCCGTCGATCCGGAATCGAAATAGATTGTGTCCTGCTCGTCGTCGAGACAGCGTGCAAGATCGGTGCTCCAGCGGGAAAGACCGTGCGCGACTGCGATGGCCTTGAGTTTCTCATCATTTCTCCCAACGAGGATTGGGTCAGGCATGAGAATGCTGCCGTCGGCGAGAGCAAGGCCGCCCTGCTTGCGGATGGCAAGGATCGACCGTATGAGATGCTGATTGAGTCCCATGCGTCCGGTGACGCCGTTCATGATGATCCCGGCCTTGCGCTCCCGCATTCGTACTCCTGAAGAATGTGCTGCTGTATCGACGGAATCGTATCACACCCGCTGGCCTGTGTATGAACGACTATTCGGCTGCTGTGCGTAGCGGAATCCGCACTAGACCGGAGTGACCCAGAGCAGCGGCTGACGGATGGGGAAGTTGCGAATAATCTCGGGTGTTTTTGGATCAGGCGGCAGCGTGCGCCAGAGCGCAATATACTTCGGCTCGTTGTAGGCAAGGCCAGCAAAGAGTAGGCTTGGCTGGCGGTTGGGCAGGTCGTCGAAGTATTCAACGTCATGCGCGTAGGGCCACTTGCTCTTGTCCTGAATAAACGGGAACATGAAGTCGACGGCCTTTTTATAACGAATTCCATCAGGAAGTGCATACTGCCAGAGATTGTCTTGCGAGTCACCCGGCGCTGAGGCAATCTGGCAGACGATCGCGAGCACATCGAGGTCGAAGAGCGAATAGCTGTACGGCTTGGTGCGCGCCAGTTCAAGGGGAAAACTACCGCTGGGCGCCAGTTGGTCGGGCAAAAGATTGTTGCGGAAGCGATTTCGGCAAAGAGAGGTCACTTCCCTGTTGCCGGTGAAGGCGGCAAATGCGGCGGCCTGCGCTACCCAGCAAGCGCCATGATTGTTCTTGGCCGCTTCTTCCTCTTTGCCGTTCTTCGATGTGCACATCCAATCGAGATATTGCGCGAACCACTCTCGTACACCGGCGAATTCAGTGGAAGTCAATACGCCTGCCTTTTCCAGATGCCGCGTTGCGCGGCTCACTTCAACCAGGTGCAGCGTGTCGATGATTCCTGTTCCGCGGCCGGACGTGATACCGAAGATAGCCTGCGCATAAGTGAGCGAGGGATTTATTCTCGTCGCCGCGTCGAGAAACCATGCACGCAGATGCAGGGCCGCGTGCCGCGCGTAGCGATGATCGTGCGTAATCAGCCACGCCGCCACCAGCGCGGGAACCTGCAGGCTGAGTCGAATGAGGGCTTCGCGATGGTCGTTGAAGTTGGCAGGATTGGAGTAGCCGTCACGGCGGATATATGGGCCCCCGGGGTTCCTGGGATTGGGCCACCAGTAATCGCCCTCGGAGAAATAGTCGTGCCTGCCGCCGTGACTGCGCGGAGAACTTGACGCGGTAATTGTGACCGGAGACTGAGAAAGATATTCATCGGCGGCGCGGAGAATTCGTTCGCGATCTATGCGCGCGATTTCGCTGGCCGAAATCAACAGCCTGGGTGGAACCGCAAGCGCCAGTGGCGCATCGAGGTGAACACCAGTTGCCGCTGCCACGGCCATGGCCTTAAGAAATTGACGACGGGAAGCGTGCTGGAATTGATCCGGCATGACTGTACGATTTTATACTTGGCAGCCTGCGCCATGATTGCGCCGGAATGTGAAACCGATGGGGAAATCTTCGAGACTGGAATCCTTTTCAACAGGAAAAGCCCAGTCGAGACGCTCGAACCTGGCAATTCACTTCAGGCCTCGGCGCGTGTCTCCACGGCCGAGGAAAAGCCAGAGGAATCGTCCGGCTTCTCGTTGTCCTCCTCGTCCTGTGCGCACTTGATAGCAAAAGCTCCGCGCATGAAGAGCGGCGTCAGCAGCGTGGTGAGCAGAACCACGGTAACCATGACGGCTACTTCAGGTTGTTTCAAGATGCCGGTGCTGGCGCCCATGGCGGCTACGATCAATCCCACCTCACCACGGGAGATCATGCCGCAGCCAATGCGAAAGCTGCGCACTGGCCCCATGCCCATGCCTAACGCCGCCATGCCGCAGCCGAGAAGTTTGCTGACCAAAGCCACAATCATGATGACAATCAGCAGCAGCCAGTGACCGCTCAATGATCGGAAGTTGCTGGACAGCCCGATGGAGACGAAGAAGAGGGGAATGAGGAGTCCATGGCCAATGGCGTAGAAAGTGCGCTCGATAAGGGTCTTGAGCTTTGCGCCGGCGAAAATATAGCCGAGCAAATAAGCGCCGGTAATGCCCGCCACGCTGCCCAGCCACTCCGCGCTGATGGCGTACAGCAGCACCATGGCCAGTACGCAGCTGGTTACCGCCTCGTTTACATCGAGTTTGCGGAAGAGCCGGATGAGGGGATCGACCCACCGCTGCGCCGCGCCGTAAGCAACCACAAAGAACACGACGACGCATATGGTCGTGAGGGTCATCTGGACCGCCAACGGATACGGAGCCAGCGCTGGGATGTGCTGCAGCAGCCAATAAGAGAGCGACGGCGCAACTCCGAAGGCACCGGGACCAATGGTGGTGTCAGAAGCGGCAAGAAATGCCAGGACAAAGAGTCCCATCACGTCGTCAATGACGGCCGCGCCAAGAATGACGGATGCTTCAGGAGTTGTCATCTTCCCTGCGTCCATCAGCGTGCGCGCCGAAATGGAGACGCTGGTTGCGGTGAGCGCACCGCCCAGAAAGCAAGCGCTGTTCCAAGGAAGGCCGAGAAGATGCGCAGCGCCGGCGCCCAGAAAGAACGGCCAGATAACCCCAAACAGGGCTACCAGAAATGCCGTGGCGCTGGCCTCGCGCATGCGATCGATGTCGGTCTCGAGACCGGCAATGAACATGAGAACGAAGCCGCCTATCTGGGCCAGGAGAAGAAAGGAGTCTGCAGCCGGAGTACCGCTGAACAGCTGCATGTGAAGCATATCGAAGCAGCCGGGACCGGCCACTACGCCCACCATCAGCTCGCCGAGAATGGCGGGAATGCCGAAGCGGGTGCAGATAGCGGCAGCGAACTTCCCTGCCGGCAGAAGTATTGCGATCAGCAGGGCCAATTGCAGAGCTGGGGGCATTCTCTCCTACTTGGAACCAACGAGAACGGGTGCGATATCCTGCTGTGCTGATTTGCGGCGAAATGGCAGAATGCGGGGAAGCAGACGGCCGTAGCCTCCGCGCTCAATACCCTCCCTGAGCATGGTACGAATAGTGGCTGCCTGCCTGCGCGCCATCTCCGATTGCACAGAGTTCGACGCCAGCCGCGCCGCCACATGCGTGTGTTCCGCTGCCTGATCGCAGACGCGGAGCCGCATGAGAAGCTCGCCAAATTTAAGGCGGGCGATAAAATTGTCGGGCTCTATCTTCACGGCCTCCCGCATCTCTTCCATCGCTGGATGCACCTGCAAGTCTACGCAGAGCGCCATGCCCAGCATGACCCTGAGATCGGCGACGCGAGGCGCCAGGTCGACTGCCTTCCGGAGTTGGGCAATCAAGTCTGTGCGTTCTTCCGCCTCAAGAACCCGGGGATCGCGAAACATGCGCTGCAAAAGAACTGAAGCCTCGGAGCCGAGCACTGCGGGCAGCGCCAGCGAGGCTTGAGGGGGAGGAGCGAGGAACATCCCTTCGCCGTTGGACGAGGAACCTTGGGAAAGTGTCTTCATGACTAAAAACTCCTTGAAGATCTCAGTTGGAAAATAGGGCAGCAAGGCATTGGCAGAAGCTGCCTTGCTGCGCCAGGAGAATGACACGACTACACTAGGCGACCGCTGCTTGTTCCGCTGCGGCAAGAACATCTGGCTCGGGACGCAGGACAAACTCAGGATAGCCAAGTTGTCCCATCTCAGGAATATCGAGGCCGGCAACTTCAGTCTCTATGGAAACGCGCTGACCCATGACCATGTCCAGAATCCAATTGAGAACATAGCTGAAGGTGAAGACGAAGCCGACCAGCGTGGCGATGCCCACCAACTGCGCCACCAATTGGCTGGCGTCGCCGTAGAAGAGCCCGGTGACCGAGCCAGTGACGCCGTTCCATGATCCGCCGTAGTTGCTGGTTCCATCGGCAAACAGACCGACGGACATCACGCCCCAGAGCCCGCAGGTTCCGTGGACCGAGATGGCTCCGACCGGATCGTCGACCTTGAGCGAATTCTCGACAAATGCAACGCTGAAGCAGACCAGCACGCCGGCCACAAGACCGATGATGGCGCTGCCCGTGGGGTTAACGAAGCCGCTGGGCGCGGTGATCGCGACCAGACCTGCCAGCAGGCCGTTGCCGCTCATCGACGCATCGGGCTTGCCCTTGAAGATCCACATGTAAAGCAGAGCGCCGAAGGTGCCAGTGCAACCAGCAAGCATGGTGTTCACGGCCACTGAACCGATGCGCAGGCATCCGGCTCCGGAGGCACCCAACGTGCTGCCTGGGTTAAACCCGAACCAGCCGAAGGCGAGAATGAAGCAGCCAATCAGGACAGCGGAGATGTCGTGCCCGATGATGGCGTTCGCCGATCCATCGCGGTTGAACTTGCCGATGCGGGGTCCGATGACCAGGGCAACCGCGAGTGCGGTGAGTCCGCCAACAGCATGCACCACACCAGAGCCGGCAAAGTCGCAGTAGCCTTTTCCGAGTCCCACGGTAGATCCCAACTGCGCCAGCCAGCCGCCGCCCCATGCCCAATTAGCAAAGAGAGGATAGGTGAAGGCGCCCATCAGAACCGAGGAGACGGCGAAGGTCATAAACTTCCAGCGCTCGGCGGCCGCGCCGGTCACGATGGTGAGGGCCGTATCCATAAAGACCATCTGGAACAGGAAGATGACCATCACGCCTACATCATATGTGTGGCCTGCGAGGAACATGCCGCTCTGTCCGAAGATGCCCCAGTTGGTACCGAACAGGTTCAACATATGTTCGCTTGCCAGCGGTTGCAAGCCGCCCAGATTGCCGTTTCCGGCCGCGCCGCCCATCTGAATGGCGAAGCCGACAATCCAGTAAGCGAACAACCCGCACGCATACACGAAGAAGTTCATCATGTAGGTGTGATTGGCGTTCTTCACGCGGCAAAGGCCCGCCTCAACCATGGCGAAACCGGCCTGCATGAACATGACCAGAAAGCCCGTAATCAAGGTCCAGGTGAAGTTGATGGCGATCTTGTTCTGGCCACCCAGGTTGGCAACATCGCCCAACGTAATGCCGGCTTTGGCGTCAGCAACTGGCACGTCGTTAACAGTTCCGGTAATCGCGCCGCCGGGGTCGCCGTTGGCAAGGGTAGCGGTGGTGGGTGCCGTTGCAAGGGCGCCCTTCAACTCTGCAGCCGACGCCGAGGGGGGGGCGTCCGCGCGAGCCACAATTCCTGCGCCAGCCGACAGCACAAAGGCAAGGGCGCAGATACAAGATGCTATGCGAGCAATTCTCATCGATTCAGCTCCATGGTAGGTTTGTCATCGCCGTGAAAGATCGAAAGAAACAATTGTCAGGCCTTCCAGATTGCGTTCTTGCTGGATGCTTTGGGCAGGATGTAGAGAACGCCAATGAGGGTAATTGCGAATCCAACAATGGTCGTAGTGAATCTGCCCGAAACGCTGGACGTCAGGTGAATTCCGAACAGGACGACGAACCAGCCCAAAATGGACACTACGATGCCGGCCAACTGCATAGCCGCCGGCTGCACCTTGAGCGCGACCTTGCCCTCGAGTGGCTTGATCACGATGAACCTGAAGACCGCGTACGCGACTGCAACGAGCCCCAGTACCAGGGACACTTTGCCGAAGCCGCCTGAGAAATATGCGATTCCCGCGCAAGCTGCTGTCAGCCCCGCCATGAATAGCGTGAATGAACTGCCTTGTGATTTTGTTGCCGCCATTGCTGCCCTCCTTGATTTACTTTCAAAACCCCGAACAATTACCGCACCAGCCGAACCGACTGCAAGCAAAGCTGGCCTTCCTTACAAACACCATTCGCCCAACCGAACTCCACTGTGCGAACCAGTCAATCAGGAACAACTAAGCGGAGCCGGTGTCATCCTGCCAAACACACCCTGTTCCAAATTGAAATGGAAGCCGCACAATCTGGCCCGCATTGCTAACGACGCCACACGCTCACAGGCCTCATTCGACCGGCTTACATCGCCCGTCATCACCAGTTCGAGATGATGGCCAGCATCAGCGCGAAACATGCGCAGAGTGGCATTCATCACTGCCGGAAACGACTTGAAAACTACTTCCCTCAATGTCAGCGCGTCGCGCAGAGCCTGCAAGGTCTGATTCTCCCGGGCCACGTGCGCGGGTAGATCCTTGTCCCATGGATCTGGCGGACGCATCAGGAAGTCGCACTCCATCCAATCTCCTCTCCACTCGAACCGCAACAGCGTGAGCGGTTCCCTCGATAGCGCGCCGAAACGCAATCTCCTACGCGCCCTGCCTAGAAACTCCACGGCATCGAGCAATTCCTTCATGGGCGATGCATAACCGTCTGAAGCTGTTTTTGCGCCGGCAGAGAAATAAATACAATAAACTGCACCAGCACGGTCAGTTCCGCAACCATGGGCGCGCCACGCTGCATGCGAACCAGGATCAGCACAACGACCATGGCGCACCATTGCCACCGCGTCGTCCTCAGCCGCTCAAGCCGACTGGTCAGAATAAACAGTCTTTGCGGCGCAAGGCCACGAACGTCGAAAGACTCTGCGCGAGCGCGAAAGCACGCAATCGCGAAGAATGCTGAAAGTAGAACTTCGACCAAAAGCGCCTGATTGCCCATTTCTCCTCCAACTCCAACCAACTCGTCGATCAGAACCAGACCAGCGCAAGCCATCCTTGCGCAGATACAGTCGTACCCCGACCGCTGCACGACGAATGCAGCAATCAAGCGGCTAAGATTTGAGAGTGCAATTACAGTAGCGTCGAGGATTTACCTGTGCGATTGCGTCCGCTACTTCAGAAGCGCCCGTACAGTCTGTCCTTTGCCAAACAGGTATGAACAAAGGCTAGAGCCCGCGAGGCGAGAATACAATCTATGCTTTGGTATAGCCAGATGGGCTCAAAATAAAGAGCATATAAGGATTTAGTCCGGAAACCCATTCTCTTCATTAGGGTGCGCGGACCACGACGGTTCTTTGGCGCGTTCGCATATTTTCACGAGTTCAGCCAATGACCCCACCCGCATCTTTTCCATTACCTGGCGCCGATGCATTTTGACCGTGATTTCGCTCAGATTCAGTTCCCCGGCGATCTGCTTGTTCAGCAGGCCCGCCGTCACCATCGCCATCACTTCGCGCTCGCGCGGCGTAAGCGACTCGATCCGGGCGCGGATTGACTCGACGATCGATTCTTCCATGCGGCGAGCCCGGTCTAACGCGAATGCCTGCTCGACCGCATGCAGCAATTCCTCCATTTGAAACGGCTTGGTCAGGAATTCTACAGCCCCCGCCTTCAATACTTTGCGCACCATGGGAATGTCCCCATGCGCGGTCATGAAGATCACGGGGATCTTCATCCCCGAATTCCGCAATCTCTCCTGAAATGCTACGCCGCCGATTCCGGGAAGGCGCGCATCGAGAAGCAGGCATCCCGCCATTCGATCGGACCAGTGTGCGCTGAATCCTTCCGCCGTCGCGAAACACTTCGCATCGATTCCGACTGCCTCAAGATAATTGGTGAGCCCTTCGCGAACCGACTCGTCGTCGTCGACGATGAACACCGTCTCTTTCCCTCCCCTTGCAGTATCCCGCCCTTCGCTCATGATTGCGCCCGCACAGTGAATTGTAAGATGGCGCCGCCTCGTGTGGC
>Ga0307377_10002056_pt1 | contig 24202 bp, 31 predicted proteins | sample TR3MG_FD_202535 | JGI IMG/M metagenome (GOLD analysis project Ga0307377, IMG submission 202535) | Soil microbial communities from Risofladan, Vaasa, Finland - TR-3 | ecosystem: Environmental > Terrestrial > Soil > Coastal area > Acid sulfate soil | place: Finland: Risofladan, Vaasa | collected...
CAGTATTCAGCCACGTTATGGCTGCTTTAAAACAAAGTAAAACAGCGAACCCAATTAAAAATCTAGCGATTTTACTACATGATGTTGGCAAGGGAGTTTCTTTATCACATGACCAAGGTCTACCAAGATACCTGCGTCATGCAAGGAAAAGTGTAGAACTAGTTAATGCTATTGCTGATAGATTAAAGATGAGTAATAAAGAACGTGATGCTCTTATCTTTGGAGTTGGTAACCACATGAAGTTTCATAAGATTCTTGATATGAAACCCTCTAAAATTGCCAAGCTTGCCAATGATGATAACTGGGATGTTCTTGTCGCCGTAGGTCAGGCTGATGAGTTTGCTAGAGGCGAAGCTTTTATGCATGCAGGTGAATTTGAAAAAATTATTGATAAAGCAGTTGAAATAAAAAATAAATATGGTACAAAAGAAGTTACAAAAAGAATGAAGCTTGTTGATGGAAACCATGTTATGACAATAACTGGATTAAAACCCGGTCCTAAAGTTGGTGAAATTATTAAAAATACAACTACGTGGATCATGGACAACGACGTAAAAGACCAAGATATAATTGATGATTATATAAGGAGACTAGTATGAGATTAAGGGAGTTCATACAGAAGTCAAAGGATGACTTAAGAGGTGATTTGATTAGGGCCATTGACTTAGCCAATGACGGTGTTGATATACAACAAGTGGTGGCTCTCATATCATCAGCAGTAGAGGAACTAGATGACGATGATATTCTTTTTATTCAAGATTATCTGGATAAAAAAATTGGATATTTAAAACCAGAACCACACCTAAGGAAAGTAAACCCATGAAATTTGAAAAATATATACAAGAAGGTAAAGAAGCAAAGTTTGTTAAAGCTATTAAATCCACCGTTAATATGGATGAACTATTAAAATACAAGGAACTCATGCACCAAATGACTATGACTGAAACAGAAAGAACAAAAGTAAAAGAAGCCTTAGAAAAGAAAATGAAGGAATTAGGAAAAAAGAAAAAATGAGTAAGTTCAATGACTTCATATTTGAATCCTTAGGACCCGCAGATCAATTTAAGAAAATAAAATTAATGAATGAGGGTAATAAGGACGAAGATTCTGATTTAAATGTTTTAGTTCTCACGACTGAGTCAAAAAAACACGGTGAGGGATTGTTTCAGACTGCTAGTAGAGTTGACAACGAATGTAAAAAAATGGGTATTCCAAGTTATATTCTACTTTCTGATACTGGTAAATTAGAAAGGAATGAAGATGGTAGTTATACCGCATATAACTTAGGTGATCCCAAAGGGTTTCATGTTCACCAAGATAAGACCATAGCTATAAACAGAGGTTCCTCTTTGGGTAAGTTCAACTCACGAAATATTATTTCCCAATTAGAAAGAGGAAATATATTTTGTATAAACAACAGAACAACAATTGAAATATGCTCTGATAAGTATAGAACAATATTGAATCTTGCTGATGCAGGTGTTGACTGTCCCAAAACAGTACTTATTCAAGGTGAAAGGGGTATTGATGCTGCTGTAGAATATCTTGGTAATGAATTTCCATATATAGTCAAAACTCTCCAAGGATCACAAGGTGTTGGAGTTATTCTTGTAGAATCAATGGCATCATTAAGATCAATGCTTCAACTTATTTGGAAAGTTGAATCAGACACTGAACTACTTCTACAAGAATACATTAAAACGGAATTTGATGTCAGAGCACATGTTCTTGGTGATGAAGTTATTGCAGCTATGAAAAGATACGTAATAGAAAATGACTTCAGAAGTAACTATTCACAAGGTGGTAAAATTGAATCATACGAACTATCTGATAATGAAAAAGAAATATGTATTAAAGCTTCAAAAGCCACAGGTGCTTTATGGGGTGGAGTTGACTATATTATTAAAGATGATAAACCACTAGTCATAGAAGTAAACAGTTCACCAGGCACAGAAGGTATAGAAAAAGCAACAAAAACTAATATAGTTGGTAAAGTACTAAGTTGGGCAAGTGATAGAAAAAATTGGGAAAAGGTAGCCGAAGAAATTGGGTGGAAAGAAATGATGAAAATAAACGGCCACGACTTCGTTGCTAAATTTGATACAGGTAATGGAGTTGACTGTGTTTTACATGCAGATAAATTCACCATTGATGAAGAAAAGAAAACTATAAAATGGGTTACTCATGGAAAGGAATTTAAAGGTGTTTTCAAGGGTACAGTAGAAGTATGGGGAGCCGGAAAAGAAAGTGAAAAAAGACCAAAAACATCATGTGATATAACATTTGATAATATTATATATAGAGATGTTGATTTTACATTAGATGAAAGAATTGATGTTTCACCAATATTAGTAGATCGTAAGTTTATGAGAAGAGCAAACGTCTCAATTAATCCAGATAAGACATTTGTAATAACTGTAAAGGAGGAGTAATGGAATCTGTAATTAGAATAGATGAATTAGTGGAAAATAAAGAAAGAAAATTTGGAAGGAGTAACTATTATTATCCATGTCGAGTAGTCACTGAAGACGGTGAAAATGTTAACGCTCTGTTTACACGAGAACAAATAAATGATGCTATTTTCAGAGCTGAAAGAAATTCAGAAGTTATGGAAGATATTAGTTTCTGGAAATAACTAAATATATCTAAAGGACAAAATGAAACTAAAACATTATATAAATGAGGAAAGATTACATAGTAAAGATAAAAGAGCTATAATAGGATTTATTAAAAGTCCACCTAAAGCAAAGACCGCTCATAAGATGCAAAGCGGTGAGCTATTTAAGGTGGAGCCCACTAATAATGGAGTCAAATTTATTCACGACAAGGATGACTTTGAACTTGTCACCACTCTTGTGGACATAGCAGACTCCCTTGGTGGGTATAAATTTTCAACAAAGCCCGGTGTATTTACAGTAGTATTAAAATGAATTTCTCAGAGTATATAACAGAGGCATCCAAATATGAACTACAAGTTTATGGTATAATTAATTCTTTGTATAAGAATTGTATGCCATTTATTCAAGAACTTAGGAAGTCTGGTGGTAATGTATTGTGGAGAGGAACTCATAAAGTCACAACAAAATCTATAACCCAAGTAACTCCACGTCAAGATAGACATCCAAAAGATATGCCAGAGTTTATACATGATGAGCTTGATAATAGATTTCAAAAGAAATTTGGATGGAAACCAAGAGGCACAGGAGTATTCGTTATTTCAAGCAAAGGACATGCTGGTGCTTATGGTGATGAATACATATTCTTTCCAGTTGGTAAATATAGATACTTATATAATCCAGATATATCAGATTTATTTACTGAAATGGAAGATTCAGGCATGAGTGGATATAGTGATTATGATGATTACATTGATTCTTTTGTTACTGGTTGGGAAGATGAGTGGGAATATGATTATGGTGAAGGCAATCAAGGTGAGTGGGAATATGATGGAATTGGTACTGGGGAATCCGATAGACACTTCGCTGAAATTGCGGCCGCTAACTCAGATGGTATTGATGAAGATGATTTAGATCAAACATTATTTAAATGGATACCAGATATGGATTTAGTAGATTTTATTAAATATAAAAGAGATGAAGAAGAATCAAGTGATGAGAAATTTTATTATGATATAATTAATAATTATAGAGATAGTAACTTAAATCTAGCAATTACAAGAAAAGTGGAAATCATGTTTCAATGTAAAACCTTTTATTTAGTTGATGAGAAATTTCTTGATGCTGTTCAAAAATATGTTATACGTGGTGAAAAATTGGATTTTGATCCTAAGCAATCCAAAATTGGATTTGAAAAAGTTCCAATGACAAGAAGGAACATACAAAAACAAAAAGGGTTTCCAGGTACGGAGGATTTGGAGTATGCTTATGCTAAGCATAACATTTTTACTAAACCATCTAAACTTGATTCGCTATATGTATCAAAAGGAAAACAAACTAAATTTAAGTAATTTCTATTTTACTTACGTCGATTATATCACCTTCTTCATATAAGTACTCAGAGATATGAAACTTTTCGGAGTCGTAATATCTGTACCTTACATCACCATGCTTTTCAAAGAAAGTAGTATGGTCATGTAAATCAAAGATATAGGCTCCGTTTTCTTTGTCAGCATGAGTTCTCAATGCCCTACCTATTGACTGTAGTACTCTGATCTTAGATTTAAACGGTGAAGCTAGAATAATATACTTCAAATTTGGAATATTAATACCCTGTTGGAAAATACCATAAGTAGCTATAAGTGCTACATCCTTACGGTCTTTCATTCTGTTTCTCCACTCTTCTCTAACTTCAACAGAATCCCTACCCGATAAGAACACTACTTCTTTATTAGTATCTAAAATATCTTTTAGATAATCGCCTTCCTTTTCAACCTTACCAACTAGAAGTAACGTATTGTGGTCAAGACGATTAACCAAATCATTAATGAGAGAAATTCTGAATCCGTTTGTAAACACAGCATCCTTAACTTCATCATAAGTACCTTCATATGGCTCTCCTTTATATTCCAGATTTAACACATTAACATTGCACTTACTGATAAATCCCTTATCAGCTAATAACCCAGATGGATACTCTTTTAGAATAGGACCAAGATATGACTTAGTATTCCAGTTATCAAGCTTACCTGAATGTAAAGTACCGGTAAATCCCAATCTATACTTTGCTCTAACTGACTTCACTAAAATTTTCTTTAACTGGTGGGCTTTTGATTGATGAACTTCATCTACAATCACACAATCATAATTAGTTAGCTGATCGTGGTTATTCTGAAGTGTTTGCCAGGTTGATATAGTTATTGGATTGGACCATTGCTTTGACTTACCATGTACTCTACCAATATAATCTTCTGGTATACCATACTCTATCATATCACCAAAGAATTGTTCCACTAGAGTAATTGTTGGTACAATGATTATAGCATTTTTAACACCAGAAGCTTCACGTTCTAATAATGTTTTAACTATATAAGAAATTACCAAACTTTTTCCGGAAGCAGTAGCTGATCTAATTATACCTTTTGTATAATCAAGGCATGCTCTTATACTTTCCTTCTGATAATTGCGTGGATATAGTGATAGATTATATCTTGGTAGGAATTTTGGTCCGTTAAATATTGCTTTTACTTCTGGTTCAATTGTTAAATTATGTCTTGGAAAATACTTTCTATGTTCTCTAATTAAATCAAATAATAATCCATAAGGCATGGTATTCAAAAAATTATGAATCATACAAGTTTTACCGTTCCAGCCACCACTTCTATATTGTGGCATATACTGAAACCCCTCAACGTGTTCAGTAAAAATTTCTTTTATATCATCAAGGTAATTAACATCTTCTGTGTTTATCTTAATCAACATAGGATTATGTTGACTTATATTTACTTCTTCCATTACATAATCATGGGGAGCATTTTGCTCCCCTAGCTCCTACAATTTTATTATGACCAATCCCCTTCCTTAATGAAATTTCTATCATTGTCATCTCTTTCTGGTGCTGTAGAGATTTTCGGTTTCCTAGTGGATTTAGTTGATTGTCCTAAATCATTTGATTCAAGAATATCAAATACTCTTCGATATATTTTTGAATGCATACCAGCCAATGAACCATCAGATGAAATTCTTTGATGATATGTTATCTTATGTCTCAAAGATGTATTTCCTTGTTGTGCTGACTCGCCAACGGTACCGGTTGGATTAGTAGTCGCGGTATCCAATAGAAAATAAGTTCCAACTGGTAGAGCCGCGATTCCACTATAGACAACTGTTGTTAATGCGTTAAATGCTGCTAGTTTCATATGTATTCCTCCTAAATTTTAATCTAACAGTATTTATATTTTTATCACAATCATTACAAATTCTCCGTAACAATATCAACTACTCTATCACTCAATTCTGTTTGTTCAAGATTACAAAGATAATGTCCGAATACGTGCATTGCATGGTCTTCATATGAAATATCTCTTACCACATCACTATTCACAAATAATCTAATTACTTGTGGGCTAGTAAAATCACATGGCTCACCTATATAAGTTCGAAGAATTACTGGTATTGGTAATTCATATTTCTCACACAATGACTCAATCATTTTAGATACATGCTTGAATCTATCATCTTCTAGCCATTCACTTCTTTTCATATACCACTCCTCATAGCATCTACAAAAGTTTTTAAACGCCAACCTTGATTCTCAAATGCTTTGAACGCTGTTTCAAAAAATCTTACTTTTATTTTTTGCCTTGCTAGTATTCCTTTCATTTGAAGTACTTTAGAATCAGATGGTATGCAGTACTTTTCTATTTCTGGTTTAGTCCAAGACTCATTATCCTCAAACCTATAATACTTATATCTTATACCAACCAGCTTTTCATATTTTGTTTCTAAGTCTTCAAGCAATGCTAGTTCTTTATAGTACAGTTCTTTATATTTAACTATCATAAAAGAATTTTCTTCCAGCTTCTGAGTAATATCCAGTTCTGAAAATCTTACCAGCTCATGTATTGGATGTTCTACAAGCAGTGCTTCAACAATTTTTTCTTCTTCTGTCATATTATTCCACCTACAGTAATTATATCGTATCAAATATAAATTGTAAATCCAAAAATTTACTTTTCACTATATTTAGTGTATAATATATGAAAAGGAGTTGGATAGAAATGAGACTAGACACAGATGCTATAATTTACAAAAAAGGCAAATGGTATGATGGAAACCTTAACGGATTTTCTTTCAGAATTGATAAGAAAGTAAACAGTTCCAAAGACATAACCCATATATCCGGTCATGTTTCCTTAAAACAATGGTTAAAGGATAATGGAATAAAGGATATTAATGATAAAATCGCAAGTACTTTAATGAAAAATGTTTATATATATGCCCTAAAAGATGGAAAAACAAAAGTAAGTCAAATAGTAGGCAGGGGTGTAGAAAAAATGTTTATATATGCCTGCGCAAGTGAATATGACGCCTCAAAGTTAGACATCAACTTCTTATGTGCCCAGTGTATGTGGACATGTAAGCAAGGAAATGGTGTTATGATATATAGTTGCAAGGCTTTTGATACAAAAAATCTAAAGTAAGAAGACGGGGGATTATAATTGGAAAGATTAGATAGTGATTTTCTGGAAAAGTTAATCATTAAGGGGTTAATGACTGACAAGAATTTTCTTGTCCTAGTTACAAGTACTTTTGAACCAAACTATTTCGATGATTCATCAGTAAGTCATATTTTTAAATTTTGCAGGGATTATGTAAATGAGTATGGAGAAGTCCCACAAAGAGATACAGTTATTAACTCTTTACCAGATGATTTTGAAAAGACAGACATAACAGAAATTTTTGATGAAATTGATACAATTGATTATGATATAGCAAGGAACTACAACCATTTAATAGATCAAACAAATAACTACTTAAAAGAACAGGCAGTCAAGAATGCTATTATCGAATCAGTTGAAATTGTAGAGGATGTAGAAAGACGTCCTGAAATAAGGGAAAAAATAGAAAGAGCTCTAACCAAAGATATTAAGATTGACTTAGGTCTTAACTACTTTGGTGATCTTGGTGATAGGTTAACTAGAATTTTCACTGCATCTAATATTAGAATACCAACCTATTATCCACAGTTTGATGAGTATATAAATGGTGGGTTCACACCATTTACCTTGTCTGTATTAACAGCTAGGATTCATGGATTTAAATCAAACACAATGGCAAACTTTGCCGCTAGACAGGTTCTCCATGGCCACAATGTAGTCATTATGACTTTAGAAATGGCACAAGATGCTTTCGCACAAAGATTTGACGCTATATACAGTGGACTTGATATAAACAGAATGTATGCTTCAAATGGTTATAGAAACAATCTGACAAGAAAGCTAGCTGAAATAAAAGCATTGGAAGATAGAGGATCATTATTAATAAAACAATTCCCAACTGGTAATGCTTCTGTATTAGAGTTCACAATTTATCTTCGTGAGTTATTGATAAGGGGGATCAGACCATCAATAATTTATGTTGATTATATCAACTTGATGAAAACAGCATATCAGGTTGAAAGAAATATGTACTCCGCAGTAAAAAGAATTGCAGAAGAATTGAGAGCGCTATCATTTGCATTTGAAATTCCAGTTGTTTCAGTAAGTCAGTTAAATAGAGAAGGATCATTTGTAGGGTTTGATGAACTTGACTTCACTTATGTAGCAGAAAGTTTAGGGTTACCAGCCACAGCAGATTTCATGGCAATATTTGGAACGGATGACGACGCAATGGTTTATGCAAATGAAATTCTTTATAAGTTAGTAAAGAATAGACTGGGTGGTAGAGTTGGTGAAATAGGCAGACTTTATTATGATGCTAGAAGTCTTAGAATGTATGACTCAACTGAATTGGACATGTGGGCAGCAGATGCTCGGGAATCAGGTGATGATAGAAACTTAGTACCACCACCAAATCACAGAGAAGAAGCAAATACAACAAGAGGAAGGGGAAGAAGAAATTAATGAAATGCACAAAACATGTTTGGAAATCAACACAGTTTAATAAGTCATTTAATAATCATGAGTACTGTGTAGAATGTGGTGTAAGAAAAGGTGATGATTGTAATACAATTAAATTCAAGAAGTTAAGTGATAATGCAATAATACCACAATATATGACTGAAGGAGCAGTCGGGTTTGATATTTACTCAAATATTTCATTTATATTGGCTCCACAAGGAAAAGGAGTTGTAACAACAGGACTGGCAGTACAAATACCATGTAATTCAGAACTCACAATAAGACAAAGAAGTGGTTTATCAAAACAATATCCAAATTATATTGCTATAGGAATTGGTACAATAGATCAAGACTATCGTGGTGAAATTTTAATTCCTGTAGTTAATAATAATCCCATGGATATGTTTAAGATTAATATTGGTGATAGAATAGCTCAAGGAATAGTAAGTCCTATAATCAGATGTGTTATTGAAGAAGTAGATCAGTTAAGTGACACAGCAAGAGGGAAAGGAGGATTCGGTTCGACAGGTGGAGTTACTAAGTAATAAACAAATGAGAATGCTGGAGTTATTGGATGGAATGATAAGCCAGTGTACTGAATGTGAACTGCATACAGGTGGCCGTGTAAAACCATACTGGACACCTATGTCAATATTTTGTGCTTTAGGAGAAGCACCAGGCAAAGATGAAGTAGATAAAAATGAGCCATTTGTAGGGAAAGCCGGAGAAATACTTGGAACGGCTATGGCAAAACAAGGATTTAGAAAAGAACAATTCTTAGTAATAAATTCAGTTAATTGTAGACCAGTTAATGGTGGTTCAAATGGAAAACCAACCCTTGAACAAGTTAGAACATGCCACCAATGGGTAGGAAAATATATCAAAGTAGTCAGCCCGGAAAAAATGATTGCTTTTGGAAACTATGCCAGAGGTTCTTTAAATGGTTCCTATCAAGGCATAGTTAAGTATAATGGATGGATAGAAACACTTACCCAATATCAAATATATGCTGTAATGAGTGTTCATCCAGCATATTGTATATACCAGAAGGATTCAGGAATAAAATTACTAGAAGAAAGTATTGCCAAATTTAAAGACGTAAGATCATATCAATATTAACGGGAGGTGGCTAAAATTTTCAAAAATTCATATTACGATACAAGAAATTCTACCATTCATTTATGGGAACAATATAATGGAGAAGATTTATATACAAAAATAAATTGGGTTCCTTATGTATTTGTACCAGCTAGAGGACGACCTCACGAAGCTAACACAATAGATGGAGTACCAGTAATTAAAAAAGAATTTAGAAATTATTATGAGTACTATGCTTTTCAAAAAGAAAGTTCTAATGTATATGAAAATAAAGTAAGACCGGATGTACAGTTTTTATCTGAAAGATACTATGATATTCCAGATGATGAAATGTCAGTACCAAACATGACAGTATATTATATAGATATTGAAGTAATACCAGATAAAGGATTTCCAGATGTGTTAGATCCAAAGGATCCGGTAGTTCTGGTTTCATTAAGAAATAATAAAAACCACAAAACAATTACATTTGGCACAAAACACTATACTGGTAAAATGGAGGATATAATATTTGTATACTGTGAAACAGAACAAGATTTACTTCGTAAGTTATTTACATATATGCACAAATATCCATGTGATATTTTAAGTGGTTGGAATATATGGAGTTTTGATTTACCATACCTTATCAATAGGTCTAAAAATTTATTTGGAGAAGCCTCACCACATAACTTAATGTCACCGATTGGTGTGGTAAAAACATGGAAGCAAAAACATAGTGAAGAAATAAACATAGATATTGCCGGAGTTTGTATTCTTGATTACTACAATGTATATAGATGGTATACTCCAAAAAATCTTGAAAACTACACTCTTCAATATGTATCAGAAACAGAACTCGGCGTAGGTAAAATTCAAAATAAATTTTCTAGTTTTATTGATTGGTATGTAAACGATTGGGATTCATTTACCGAATACAATGCGATTGACTGCATAAGAGTTAATGAGTTAGAAGATAAGTTAGGATATCTAAAACTTATTCAATCTCTATCATTACTATCAAAAGCACCAGCGAAATATTATAATGCTATGACTCAGCTAATTGAGGGAGCGTTGTTAACTCACTATAGGAGAAATAATTTGTGTGCCCCTCATTTCGCTGGTGGTACTCAGGAAACATTCGAAGCCGCTTATGTTAAAAAACCTATTGAAGGACTTCATGAGTGGGTAGTTGATTTTGATATTACTTCATCATATCCATCAAAGATGATAGCCCTAAACATGAGCAGTGAAACTTACTATGGTAGAATACTTGGTATAAGAGAGCAAGATGTTATTTATTATACTAAAAATAGAGAGTTTCCAAAATTCGATATGTTCAAAGAAGACAAAGGAATTATATCTTTTGATGGTATAAAATTAAATAAATTTAACATGGCCGTTAAAAAGGGACTTCTAGCCATTGCACCATGTGGTTCTATATTCACAACAACTGAAACCGGAGTCATTGCCGAAGTAGAAAGAAACGTTTTCTTCAAGAGAAAAGAAGTGAAAGATAGAATGAGGAAAATGAGAGACGATGCAGCAGAGATGCCAGATGGTGAAAAAAAAGATAAGTTATTAGAAAGGGCACAAGAGTTATTCTCACTTCAATGGGCTTTAAAAATTTGGTTAAATGCTGTATTTGGAATCCTTGCTGTTCCTTATTCAAGATATTTTAATACAAATATCGCTGAGGCAATTACTTCCTGTGCAAGACACTCAATCAAACAAGGTCAAAAATTTGTTAATGAATACTTTAGTGATCTTAAAATTGATGGTCTTCCATCAGACTTAGTTGCCTACATTGATACTGATTCGTTATTTGTTACACTGGGTGAATACTTTTCAAGAGTCGATCCAGACTGGGAAGATAAACCCAGTGAAGAAAAGATTCAAAATATAATTGATTTCTCAAAGAATGAGATTGAACCATATGTTAACATGAGGACTTATGAAGAAACTCAGTTGATGGACTTCAACTCACAAGTAACAGATTTTAAAATAGAATTTAAACAAGAAATCATTGCCAGAACAGCCTTATTCGTAAAGAAAAAGAAATATGCTTATTGGAAAGTTAATGAAGAAGGAACACCATGTGATGAAATTTCTGTAACTGGTCTTGAAATTATTAGATCAGATAGCGCTCAAGCTGTTAGACCAAGATTAAGACATATCATGGAAATGATTATGAGACAGGAAGCAGAAGAACAAATAACTGTAATGATTAAGAAGTATAAAAAGGAGTTAAGAGATTTAACTCCTGGGGAATTAGCTGCTAATATAGGAATCAATAACATACAGAAATATCTTGGCACTGGTCATCCTATAAAAGGCACACCATGGCATGTAAAGGGAGTCTATAACTATAGAATGTTATTGAAGTTATTAGAAATAGAACATAAGTATCAGGACATACATGAGGGTATAAAATCAAGGGTTGCTTATGTAAAGAAAAATCCATTCAATGTAGAAACAATTACTTTTCAAGAATGGCCGGAAGAATTTGACACAATACTTCAGTTCGATGCTGATACTATGATAAACAAATTCTTTATAAAGAAAATTGAAACATTATTAAAACCAATGGTCAAAGAGTATCTGATTAGAGGTGATTCACAAACAAAGTTAAATTTATTTTTTAGTTAGGAGAATACAATGACAGAAATGATTAGTGTTATGGATTATGTAAAAGCAGGTGAAATAATTAAAGCTATCAAGTTACATAGGGAACTAACAGGAATGAGTCTTAGTGAATCAAAACAATATGTTGATTCATTAAGATTTAGGCATGAAATGAAGGTACTCAAGTGCCAAAGTATTGATGAAATGAGAGATAAAATAAGACGAGTACGTATCTTTAATGACGATCAACACGAGTTTTTACTTGATCTTATTGATGAATCATTTTATCTTGGTGAAGATAGTGGACACGCAACGGGTTATATGAAAGCTCTTGAAGAAAATGATACAACAAGACGTGATGATTGGAATGATGATAATGAGGACGCATATAACGAAGGATATGAGAATGGAAGAGAAGAAGGATACTCAGATGGACAACAACGTGGATATGAAGAAGGTCACCGTGATGGATATAATGAAGGTAAAGAGGAAGGATATGACGATGGATATAACGATGGATGCTTCGTAAGAGAAGAAGATGAAGAGGAAGAGAATAATTAATGTTATATACAACAAAGTACTCATCAAAAACTATCAATATATTTAAAATTCTATTTAGGATTTGTTTACTTTTATTTGTAATATCATCATTTACTGTATGGGCTAGCTATCAATACTTTCATGGACCACTATACATACAGGAAGTAATTGATAATAATATACCACCATCACCAGAACCAAAAATAAAACATGAAATCAGATATGTTGAAAAACAAAATGCCATCCCAACATGGAAGTTTATTCAACACCTTAATGGAAGGTTTAACGAAAGTACTGCTAAAGTAATAGCAGAAGCAGTTGATAGATCGCACGAGAAATATGGTCTGCCAAAGAAATTAATCATTGCTATTATGAAAAAAGAAAGCGACTTAAATCCTCTAGCTAGAAGTAAAAATAGTAAAGGAGAAGTATTGGCAAGAGGACTGATGCAAGTATTTGCAAAGTGGCATATTGAAAAAATGAAAGGAATAACTTTAGAACAGTTATATCACGTTGATATTAATATAGATATAGGATGCCAAATATTTAGAGATTACTATGATGAAAGTGATGGAGATTTAACAGAAACATTTCATAAGTACTTATCTAAAAAAGCAAGCAAAGCCGACGCTAAAAAGTATATGGATGAAATATTAAAATGGTGGGCAACTTTGGAAATGTATGAATATAATAAAGATTCAAATCCAAAATCTAAAGAATTAGAAGAAGAATCAACAGAAGAGAAGCACTAGCTAACATTGTGAGCAAATGTCTTGGCTACTTCCATAGCATGTGCATCATTTTTTATTGTAAAATCAGATTCATAACTTGGTTTATCAAAGTCAAACTGTCCATCTGGTAACTTAGGATATTCTACCTTTTTACCCAAGCTATCACCTTTGACTTCATCACCAGCTTTGAAACCATAGACAGCTCTATGACTCCATCCATAACACTTACCATTCTTTGCCTTGCCATATAAGGAACCTTTTTCACCATGTTCTATTTCTAACCAATCTTGAAATTTTACTTTGGGTTTTCCTGTTGAATACTTAGGAATGTTTTCGAACGATCGTTCTTCTGGTGGGATTTCCGTGACCATTTGTCTGGTCTTTTTAAAATTCTTCATCCTATTTGTTTTAGGATTCATCTTCTTATACTTCTCACGCTTCGCCATTGGGACTGTGTAAGTCGTCTCCGCAAACTCCTTGAACTTTGGCATCTCTTTCCTCCCTTAATTTATCCATACATGCATCACATAACCAACCATAATCCCTAGTTAAATACATGCAGTGGGAGTTTTTCCCACATTCTTTATTTTCACACTTAGCCAATTTGTTGGTCCAAGACATTAACTAAGTCTTGTGCAAATATATTTTTCATCATATACTTTTGTTTCCAATCTAAGTTTTTAACCTGTCCAAGTTCGACTACATATGTATCTGGTCCTCTATCATAAGTTATAATAACTCTACCGCGAAACTTAGAACCTCTTACATCAAATTGAATACTCTTATCACTAGATACATAATTCTTTGCTCCCCATGATTGAAGAGCCCATTTGTCTATAGCATTTATTTGTTTTAGAATTGTCTTAGCTACAGTTGACTCAGTTAACTTCTTTTTCTTACAACCATCAATCAAAAGTTTATCAATTCTATCTAGTACACTCATTTCGTTTGTTACTCCTTTATCATCTGAATCCAACTCACTTGGAATTTCTGCTTCCTTGTCGGACTCACCACCTTGAGCATCATCATGTTTACCCAAAACATCACCAGATTTACGATATGGTTGTCCCTTATCATCAAATCTAATATCAACTTCTTTACTTGGAACCTCTCTTTTACGAACAGCGCTCCACGCAGCTTCCCATGTATCATCTGGAAATAACTTTTTCATATTCCCAAGAGTTTTATCATAGTTATCAGGATCATCTTGTCCAGTGGCATTTTCAAACCAATCCCAAGTCCACCCACCCTTTTCATCATGTTTCCAGATTGTATTGTAAGATGTTAGTTTATTAAAGTAATCACTTCTTTCGTATCTTGGAGCAACAAGTATATTTCCTGGTGGTCTATCATCATCACTAGCGGGCCCAGTTGATCCATCATCAGGATAACCACCTGTAATCATACCAGCTTCTGATAAATATTTTTCAAACAATTCTTTCATTAATATGTTTTCTCCCAAGTCGCCTTCACCACCCGAACCTGTTATATCTGTTGTGTTTTTCCAAGGATGATTTTTATTTACTTCTTCATCTGGAATTGGCTTTTTGCGAACATGTGACCAAATTTCATTCCATACATCATCTGGAAATAAATGCTTTAAATCTTTCAAACTTTTATGATAGTTTTCTGGATTATCCTCACCAACAGCATAATCAAACCAATCCCAAAACCAACTGTTACTATCGTCTTTTTTCCAAATAGTATCATAATTGGTAAGCCTATTAAAGTAATCAGCTCTTTTATATCTAGTGCCAGTTACAAATATACCAGGTGGAACCTGTGGATTGATAGAACTTCGTGCCAGAATCATTTCTGATATGAGAAAATCTCTAACTTTCATAAAGATTTACGCTTCTTTTAGCATTTTCTCGTAAGCTTCTTCTACTTTATCCGGTTCCAAACCAAGCAATCTCTTCTTTCTATTTTTCTCAATTTCAACGTCCTCACTTAATATTTTCAAATATGAGTCATTGACGTCTTTAATATATTTTCCTGCTTCTTCACTATTCATTACTTTTTCCCCTTAGGTAATTGTTTTTTAAATCTATCCTTCTTTACATCAGCCTTAGCCTGCTTCTTTGGTTTATCTTTGCCTCTCCAATTTGGTGAACCATAAGATGCGTCTTTCAAACTCGCGCAAAATCCCTGTGCTTTTTCTTTATCAAATCCCTTTTTACCTTCCATTCTTTTCACACAAGCATCAAAAAATCCCTTATCTTGTGGTGACTTACCAATAGTCTTTCCAAACTTTTCAACTGACTTTTGTGTCCAGCCCTTTGATCCAATGGGAGCCTCATTGATAGAATCCTTCAACTGACGTGCATTATTTTTACCAGCGGGTCCACCACATACAGGACAATTAATTTTACCATCCTTTTGTTTCACTGGTCTATCACCTTCCCAATAGCATCCACGCTTACCACTAATACATGTATATTTTTTCTTTTTCTTAGATTCGTTTAAGTACTCTTCAATCATTAACTCTTCAAAAAATTTCATTTTTAATGTCCTTTAATTTTCATATCAGCACCACATTCTCTACACTTTGCCCTATCCTTCCAAGAACTAGTTATTTTATTACCACACTCACATTCAAACTTTTGTTCTTTTAAAAATGTATCTTCATATGCCTTTTGAATTTTTTCATTTAGGTTTTTGCTCATTTGATTTTCTCCATCAATGAATCCATTTTATTTTTAACTTGTTGTCTTTCATTAGATATATTAATATAATCTTGTCTTAAATCTTGATCGGTTGGGTCTCTTCTCAACTGTCTTTTTATTTCATACATATCTTGTGTTAATTTATCATACATGAATTGATAAAACTTATAATCAGTTTTCATTTGATAAATAGTTTGAGCTTGTTGTTGCTGAACATTATATTGTTTAAGACTTTCAACTACTTGTACTTCTAGCTCAGCTACTTCTATACTCTTCGCATAGTGACTATCAAATGCCCACATGCCACCAAGTAAACCAAAAACCGCAGCAATTACACTTGCAGCACTTATTATTATCTTTTTATATTTTTGTATCATAAGTTGTTCATCTTTAAAAGAGATTGATTTATCATGTCCGCTAACTCAAATTCAGTTAGACCATCCTTAGATTTTTTAAACGACTTTTGCATCTGATGCAACAGCTTTCCTAACTCCTCTTTGGATTTTGTTCCAACAATTAAACCTCTAAACTTGAACCAGTCCTTTGACTTTTGTTTTCCAAAAGTACTCTCTAATGTAAGCTTATCAATCTTATCAAGAAGTTCCATTATCTTTCCTTTAATTCTTTATCCTTCATCGCCTCAGCGGCCGCTACCATCATTGGTTTCATAAGATCATCTACATACCCTTTACCCCAGAAATTCAATCCTGAAATATTTGTAATATCTTTATGACCACCAGAACCAGCCTGTACCAAATCCCAAAGAGGAATCTGAATCCTCTTTAAAATATCTTTTTGTTTGTATGATAAGTTCTTATATGGCTTATTCATAATGTCTTGTTGCATTTCTCTATAAGTGCTTTTATCTTTTCCAAGACCACTTAAATTCTTATCATATAAAGCTACCATATCCTTCCAAGTAAATCCCATGGCGTTTTCTATTTTCTTCTTTTCAATATCCATTTCGAACATTCTCTTTGCTGATTCCATATCAATCATCTTACTCATCATTTTACTTTTAAATTTTCCAAGTACTTCTTTTTGAGCAAGGTCACCTAAGTTATAAGGGTTATCTCTGCCAATAAATGGATTTTTTGATATTTGAATCAAACCCATAGGCCAAGCAATTACTATGTACTGTGCATCAGGATTATTTTTAAATGGTGTGTATCTATCATATCCTTTGAACATACCACCACCACCATACTGAACTATAGTATTCCCCACTATAACTTGAGCACCACTCTTTAATCCCTTAACATCAGATACTTTTCCTTTACCCATTGACTTTCCAGCTTGCTGTTTTACATAATCAAATTTTCCGGCTTCAACATCTGCTGGTGTTTTATATCCATTTTCTACAGCAAGCTTCTTTGTAATATTATACATTGATAGTAGTGATGGTTCTGATCGCATAACAAGACTACTTAAAAAATCAGGCTTATTTTTATAAGCTAGCACTAATGAATTTGTTGCGTAACCCATCATTTCTCTATTAACTTTACCACTTTTAGATTTATCAAGTGTAAACACTGCTCTCATTACATCATCTGGTGTCATATTATTTCTTGCAAAATCAGCCGAGTCAACAGTACTAATAACTTTTACATCTGATGGTGGGAATAAGTCATTCGGTGAAAGTGTTTGTGATATATGAGCAGCATTAGATGGCGTATGTTTAAATGAAGTACTTGTTCCTTTTTCTACACCAACCTGATTATCATGGTGGTCGGTATGAATTTTCATAGTTGGTTTACCATGAGCAAAGTCAACCATGACTGCAAGTGTTTTATTTTTTGGCTTCGGAACAGCATACTCTTCACCACCATATTGAATTGGATGAGCAGCAACAGTCTTGATACCATATCTTTTTAAATAAGTTTTCATTCCTATTGCAGACGTAACACCATCAAGGTCTTTATGAAAATAAATCTCTGCTGTTTTATATTCTTTACCCAGACTAGATATATTTCTAATACCGGACTCCTTAATTAACTCATCTTGTTCAGTAACTAGATCAATTCTACTTAATATAGTCATGCTCACCGTCCTCTAAATCAACATCTGGTTGTTGTTCTCTTGGAACAAAAGCACCCAGTATTTTATTAAACTTTACTGCATTTTTGTTATAAGGTTCCTTTTGCTGCATTATATCTATTGCTTGAGTGTAGTCACCATGTGCTCTTGTTTGCTGTGACCCAATGACACTAATTGTGGTGCCAGCAATATAGCTACCACCAACAACTGACATTTCATCAATCAATAACTTATCTATTCTATCTATAAGAGTACTCATGTTCAGCCTCTTCTCCTTCGTAAGTGCTTTCTGGCATTTTGTGCAGATTTCCTCAACGTTAGGATCATTATCTTCCATAGCCTTTCTGCATTTTTTACACCAATCTTCTGCGGTATGAAATCCAACTGTCGCTGGTATGTATCCGCTTGTTGCTTGTTGTGGAGTCATTTTTTATATACCTAAACTGGTACACATTTCTGTTTCAATTGTCACCATTTTTCTCCTTCTGGACATTCCTGTTCCTCATGGACAATGGTTTCTGTACCTAGTCTATTTTTCTTTTTCTTTTTCTTATATTCCATACCGATAACATCAATACCACCTTTGGCAGTATTAATAGCTACATTGCCAGTAGTTGTTGCACCTGACTCATCGCCAATCAGTAACTTATCTATTTTACCTAATAAATCCATCTATCCCGTCTCCTCCTTGTAAAGCCGATGCAAACTTACTCATTTTCTTTCTCTTATCTTTTCTTTCAACTTCTTTTATTTTTGAGTCTGCATCCTTTTTAGCTTTCTTTAATACAATATCAAATGGTTCTGGATTTTTTTCTGCAGTACTTACAGTAGTTATATTTGGATCAGTAACTTTAACATCTTTTTCTTTGACAAATTTAGACTTAATGCCCTTAGCTGCTTCAAGCATATCTTGTAAATCTTTATCACTTTTTACTCTTACAGCAACTGGTACCTCTATCTCTACATCACCACTCCATGGCATTACATAGCTATTTTCATTGGCTATAACATCCAGTCTACCTTTGACTATAATTTGTTTATTTTTAGAAATGGATTCATTAAGACGTTCGCTTATAACGCTTTGAAATGGTGGTACATTTACTACAAGCTTCCCATCTTTAATTTCTGCTGGAAAACCATACTCAATATTTTCAAAGGTGAACCTTAAATGTCCTTTTAAGTCTTCCCATGAACATCCCACTGTGTCCATATTGAACTCTAATTTCTTTGACTCTGTTAGCTTTATTCTCATTTTTAACTTCTCCTAATGAATACAAAATTTCATTAATATTTATATACTTATTTAGCTTTTATATCTTTTATATCTAATTCAAGATTCAATAAGTTCAGATTTACTCCAACTTTCTCACCAATATCTTTCACTGATTTAATTTTAACCACATCTCCATCTTCTATTAAGGACACTTTCACACTAATGTGTTCCTCTGTATAAGTTATTGGTTTTACTATTACGCCTGTGAAACCACCTGTTAATCTATGTACTTCTATTTCAAGATAATTTGTACTTGAAATTGAGAAACTTGAACTTGATTCACTTGAACTTGATGAAAATGAGCTAGATGATTCTGAACTGGATGACCAGCTTGAACTACTTGAACTACTGCTCCAAGAACTACTGCTTGATGAACTTGAACTTGAAGAGCTTCGACCTCTAAATATTGGCCTTAACCATGCAGGAGCACCACCGCCGCCTTGTTCTCTAAATGAACTTAACGATGAACTACTTGATGAACTAAATCCAGAACTTGAACTCGATGAAGTACTACTTGAAGAGCTAGAACTGCTAAGGCTAGACGAGGATGAACTTGACGAACTCGATTCAGAACTTGAAGACGAACTAGAACTTACAGAACTGCTACTCGAACTGCTACTGGAACTACTTGATACCCCAGAGAAACTCGAACTCGATGAACTTGTCGATGAAGATGAAGTACTCGAACTCGATGAAGATATAGAACTACTACTAGAACTGGAACTCGACGAAGTACTACTGGAACTGGATGACGAAGACGAGCTTACAGAACTACTACTCGAACTTGATGAACTGGATGAACTCGAAGAAGTACTGCTTGAAGAGCTAGAACTGGATGAGCTTGATGAAGATGACTCACTGCTACTACTCGACGACGAGGAACTAGATGAACTTTCAGAACTCGATGAACTTGATGAACTTAAGCTTGACGAACTTGAACTCGACGAAGTACTACTCGAAGAGCTAGAACTGCTAACGCTCGACGAAGATGAACTACTACTTGAACTAAGTGAACTAGAACTTGATGAACTCGATGAAGATAGAGAACTTGAACTTGACGAGCTAGAGCTTGATACAGAACTAGATGAACTCGATGACGAGGATGACTCACTCGAAGAACTTGAACTTGAAGAAGTACTGCTCGACGATGAACTTATAGAACTTGAACTCGAAGAACTCGATCCACTAAAGCTTGACGAGGATGAGCTTACAGAACTCGAACTGCTCGAAGACGAGGATGACTCACTCGATGAAGATGACGAGGATGAACTCGATTCAGAACTGGAACTGCTACTTGATGATACGGAACTGCTCGATGACGAAGAACTTGAAGAAGTACTACTCGATGACGAGGAGGATGATAAACTCGATGACGAGGAACTTGAACTACTTGAAGTACTGCTTGAAGAACTTGATGACGACGAACTTACAGAACTTGATGACGATGAACTGCTCGATGACTCGCTTGAACTTGAACTCGATGACGAGGAACTTTCACTACTCGACGAGGATGATGAACTGGATGAATCACTCGATGACGAACTAGAACTCGATGATGAAAAACTACTCGAACTTGACGAGGACGACGAACTCACAGAACTGGACGACGAGCTAGAACTTGATGAAGTACTGCTTGAAGAGCTAGAACTGGATGAGCTTACAGACGACGAGGATGAACTCGATGAACTTGACTCACTTGATGATGAACTACTCGAAGAGCTAGATTCGCTTGAACTGGAACTACTTGAGCTGGATGACACACTCGATGAACTCGAAGATGAAGAACTAGATTCACTTGACGAGGATGAACTCGATGAACTGGATTCTGAACTACTCGAAGAGCTAGAACTGGATGACTCACTCGAGGACGAGGATGACGAACTCGATGACTCACTACTGGAACTACTCGAACTGCTTGAACTTTCAGAGCTAGAACTGCTTGACGAGGAACTTGACTCAGAACTCGAACTTGAAGATGATGAACTGGATTCACTTGAACTCGAACTGGATGAACTAGATGAAGTACTACTCGAAGAGCTTGATGAACTCGAGCTTTCCGACGACGAACTCGAAGACGAGGACGAGCTTACGGAACTCGAGGACGAACTACTGCTTGATGAACTTGACTCACTTGATGAACTCGAAGACGAGGACGAACTAGTGGAAGAAGATGAAGAAGATGAACTACCAATAGTAATATTACCACATCTTAGACAAAAAGTATGATTTGCATTTCCAGGTGAAGTATGTATAATTTTAAGTTCGGTTATACCACCACTAACATAATTTGTCATATTAGATGGTAAATTAAAACCAACTATCTGAAAAGATGTATTAGAAGTAAAATCATCACTGACACCAGTTATATTATCAAATGTAAGAGTATTATAATTATAGATTCTTAATTTAATAATATGACCTGGATTACCAATATACCTATATTCAAATAAAATAGTATATTGAAAGGATGGATTCATTCCTTCATATATAATATCAAAATCAAATCCTGGTGTTCCTGTACATTCATTCATACAGAATGTATCATCGTCACTACAACTACAAAGAGATATATGATCTCCACCACTTACAGTACATGTATTAACCTGTATTGCAGTAGGACATCCAAAAGGAACAGCACTTGAAGAACTAGAAGATACACTTGATGATGAAGAAGACGAAGAAGACGAAGAACTTTCACTAGAACTTGAACTTGACGAAGATTCACTTGACGAGGATGAAGATGAAGATGAACTCGAGCTTTCCGACGACGAACTTGATGACGAGGAACTTGACTCACTCGAACTGCTTGAACTACTTGAAGACGACTCGCTTGAACTGGAACTCGATGAACTCGACGAAGTACTGCTAGAAGAGCTAGAGCTGGATGAGCTTAATGAGGACGAACTACTGCTACTCGAACTTGACTCACTTGACGAGCTGCTAGAACTCGAACTGCTATAGCTTGACGAGGACGAGGATGAACTCGATGAAACGCTACTCGAAGAACTAGAACTACTCGATGACTGAGATGACGAGGATGAACTCGACGAACTTGACTCGCTAGAACTACTACTGGAACTCGAATAACTGGACGAACTCGAACTTGAACTATAAGAACTACTGCTCGACGAACTCGAATAACTCGATGAAGACGAGGATGAACTATATGAACTACTACTTGACGAACTGGAACTTGAACTCGATTCGCTAGACGAACTGCTAGAACTAGATGAACTCGAACTATATGAACTACTGCTTGAACTCGAACTTGACTCACTTGATGAACTGGAACTACTTGAACTGGATGAACTTACAGAACTGGATGAACTTGAGTCAACAGCAATATCTTCAATAATTGTAGGCACACAAGAACTTTCTGAAGTACTACTTGAACTAATTGATGAACTAGATACAGACGAACTTGAACTTGAACTTATTGAACTACTACTCGAAGAGCTAGAACTGCTAAGGCTTGATGAACTTGAACTGCTTGATGAACTTTCAGGTGCTGGTGCAATAGCAACAATTTGAAGAGCCATATGCTCAGAAATAGTTGAGTCAACTTGTGCTGTTTCGCTAGCGGCATCTGCGGTTCCATACCCACTATGAAATGTTGGTGCGGTTCCAGAATCTACATTGTCTTGTGTAAGAGTAACTGTAAACGTAGAACTATCATAGTCCAATGTTTGACCAGTATTTTCTTGATTAGCATGAACAGCTAAAAAGTCACCAGATGAAAGACCTGTAACTGTAGCAGATAAAGTATTTGCATTTTGTTGGGCATCACCATTTTCATCTCTAATTGGCGTTGTCTGATGTACTCCATCTAAAGTATAAGCTACTATTGATGAACCAGCACCAGTTAAACCAGCATCTAAAGTGACAGTTATAGATAGACCTGTTCCGGTTGATGGAGCAATAAGATAATATGCTGCTACAAAAGCATCATCAGCGGTTTCCCAAGAATTAATCTCAGTTAATGCTTCATTATGTCCAGTCGGGTCCCATACAACACTATTAATTGTTTCAAAATCTTCATTTTCATATCCAACAAGTACTAATAGTAGTCTATTACTACCAGCACCAACTGTATGAGTAAGAGAAAAAGTTGTCCCTGGATTATTATAGACATTATCACTTTGATTTAGTATACTTATTGCCATTAATTACTTCCTATTATACATGAGTAATTCTCAATTTTATCCAACCTAAACTTGTGAAACTAACTCCATCATATAAAGTCCAGGATCCAATTGCTAATCCTGCTTTTGTTGCTGCTGTTATATAATGAATTATTGGTGCCGGTCCTGACCCAGTTTGGTATTTATCAACTGTTATAACTGCTTCCATTACTCCAAGGTACCAATCTTCTCCAATACTTACTTGACCACAATCTGAATTTGTATATATAATTTCAGCATCTCCTGTTCCAGATACAGACCATTGATCGTCGGTCCATTGTCCATCTAAATCTCTTGCATAATCTTCAGTTACACCAGTTTGGTGACCCCAAACAACTGTACCCGGAGATGTTGAACTAGAAGACGAAGATAAAGAACTACTACTAGAACTACTACTTGAGCTTAGAGAACTACTACTTGAAGATAAACTACTTGAAGATAAACTACTTGAGGATGAAGACAGAGAACTACTGCTAGAACTACTACTTGAACTTGTAGAACTACTTGAACTTGAAGCAATTTGGTCAAAACCAATGTCCCAGGCCATTAATTAA
>Ga0307377_10002057_pt1 | contig 24197 bp, 31 predicted proteins | sample TR3MG_FD_202535 | JGI IMG/M metagenome (GOLD analysis project Ga0307377, IMG submission 202535) | Soil microbial communities from Risofladan, Vaasa, Finland - TR-3 | ecosystem: Environmental > Terrestrial > Soil > Coastal area > Acid sulfate soil | place: Finland: Risofladan, Vaasa | collected...
CTAAAAATTGAATTTTTATATTTAAAAAAAAGAAATGAAGACAATCACAATCACAGACAATGACAAGGTGTTCAATTACACAATTCCTGAAACCTGGAAACAAGTGTCATTGGCACAATATCAGAAATTGATGTCAGTTGAAATGGATGAAATGACTGAACAACAATTGATGTTTCATTTGATTGAATCATTGATTGAAATTCCATCACAAAAGATTGTGGATTTGAAGAAGTCAGATGTTGAAGAAGTGTTCAAACATTTGATGGAACTTGCACAATCCAAACCATCAGAACATTTGAATTTGATTGTTGAAATTGATGGTGTTGAATATGGATTCAATTCAAAGCTTTCAGACATCACCATTGGTGAATTTGGTGATTTGGACACATACCTTCAAGATGGTTTCAAGAACCTTGACAAAGTGATGTCAATCCTTTACAGACCTATTGTTGACAAAGACAAGAAATCATTCAGAGTTGAAAAATATGACTTTGACAAGTGTGATGAAAGAACAGAATTGTTCAAACACAAAATGTCAATTGATTCAATTTATGGATGTCTGTGTTTTTTTTTGAATTTAGGTCAAGAATATACACTGACTTCAATCCATTATTTGAAGAAACAAAACAAGAAAAAGGAATCAAAACAGATGAAGAAAGTTTTGGACAAAAGTGGGGATGGTATGCAATCCTTTACAAATTGACAGGTGGTGAATTTTTGAAATTAGAAAATGTAATTGAAAGACCATTGACAGAATGTTTGACATGGCTTTCATTCCAAAAAGATATTGAAACAATAAAACAATAGAAATGGCAACAAGTGTAATCACATACAATCAAATACTTGCAGTTTGGAAACAGATTGCAGACAATCATCAACAAGTCAAGACATTCACACATGGTGATATTTTTGAAGTGGATGCAAACACTGTGGTCTTTCCACAAGTCCATCTTATCACAGAACAGGCATCAATTTCAAAACATGAATTGACATATTCATTCAAGTTGATTGCAATGGATTTGGTTGAACCTGATGAATCAAATGAAGATGAAGTGTTGTCAGACTGTCTGCAGTACATTCAAGATTTCATTGCAGTGTGGAAAAATGGTGTGACAAGTGCATCACCATCATTCACAATTGATTCACAAGACTACAGAATCAGTGAAAATGTTTCTTGCAATCCATTCACAGAAAGGTTTGACACAAGGGTTTCAGGATGGGTTGGTGATTTTTCAATTTCAGTTGATTACAGTGCAAACGCTTGTGTTGTTCCAATTGATTGATTGATTGTCAATGAGTTATGTCAAACACTTGACATCAATTTGACAACAAAATGACATCAATTTGACACATACAATAATGGTAATAATGATAAGATTAATATATATATAGTGAAGGCATTAATTAGGACAGAAAAGGTTTTGAATTTATTCGCAAAGAAAGTCATCAAAGATGCACAAAGCGAATTGAAAAGACAAGGAAAGAACACTTCAGGTGAACTTTCACAGTCACTTGGGTACACTATCACCAAAAATCAAAATGGTGGTCTTACACTTGAATTTCAAGGTTCTAATTATGCAAGATTTGTTGACCAAGGAATGCAAGGAAAATTCAGTTCTGCAAAAGCACCAAATTCACCATATAGATTTGGAAGTGGTTCTGCAAGTGATACATGGAAATTATTCACTGCATCACTTGACAAATGGATTGTGAAAAAAGGTCTTGCAGGAATTCGTGATGAACAAGGAAGATTTGTTTCAAGAAAGTCATTGCGATTTTTGATTCAGCGATCCATATATCTGTATGGTGTCAAGCCATCATTCTTTTTTTCTAATCCTTTAGAAGTTGCCAAAAGTGGCTTGACAAAGGAAGTTGCACTTGCTTATGTTAGTGATTCAATTGATTTCTTGGAACAAATGAACAAAACAAAAACAAAAAAATAAAAAAATGGCAATTACAGTCAATCAAAAAGCATATTCAAGACAACAAATTGTTTCAAATCATTTTGTTGCACCTGCATTTGCACCTGCAGTTTTCGTTGTTTCTTCAACACTTACTGCAAACATAAATTTCAGATACGTTGCAGATGTTTACATCAATGAAGTTTTCAAAGTTCGTTTGATGTTTTCACCAAATAGTCAAAACAAAGGTGTTGTTGATGTGTCAAATGTTCTGCAAGATTATGTTAGTCAACAAATTAATGGTTTTGACAATGGACAAACAAGTGGTTCATCATCAAAAAATGGTGTTCATTCAAATGTTGAACTTCATTCAATCCATCAAATTGACCAATATTCAAGGAACAATGAAGTGATGGTTGAATTTGAAGTGAAGTTTGGTGAAATGTATCAAGCAAATTCAGGTGCATCACCTATCATTTACAATGGTGCAGGTGCAGTTGGAAATCCATCAATTTCAGGTGACAAATTTCAAGTTTTCAATTCTGCAATTTGGCAATTTAAGGACTTGCAATCAAACAATGTAATTGATAACAATTATTTCATGGTTGCAGGAACAGACCAATTTTTGTCAATTATTGATGGAAGTGTCAAAAGAAAAATCAGTTTGAATCAATATCACACATTGGCATTTTTCAATGGATTGAACAGAAGTGGAACAACATCATTGTCAGACAGAATCAATTTCAGATTTTACAATGCAGCAGGTTCACAAGTTTTGTTTTTCCAACAAGTCAACAATGATGCAAATGGTGGTTCACCTTACAATTCAAGTGCTTACAATAGTGATGAAAACCTTTTGTTTGTTGGTTGTGGAACACAGAACATCACAAATTCAGGACAGACAATTCCTGCAGATGCTACCTATTATACAATCCAAATGGTGCAAGGTGGTCAAGGAAAGTCACAATTGTACACATTTGAAATTGACAATTGCAATGCAGACACAGAAAGATTCAAACAATACAGACTTGGATGGTTGAATTCACTTGGTGGTTTTGACTATTACAATTTTACAATGAAAAATGAAAAGTCATTCAATATTGAAAGACAAACATTCATGAAAACAGTTGGAACATGGCAATCTGCATCATATCTTTATCAGCAAGGTGAAAGAGGAATTCAAGATTTGAATGTTGATGCGTTTGAAGTATTAAAGCTGCAGACAGATTGGATTTCTGACAATGAAGTTGAAATGATGCGTGAATGTTTTCTTTCACCAATGGTGTGGATGTTGGAAGGTGAAGATGTTTTTCCTGTCAATGTAGAATCAACAAACTTTATTGAATACAATCAAAAGAATGACAAGGTTTTCCAATATGAATTGGATGTCAAATTTAGTCACAAATATAGAATTCAAAACGGATAAAAATGAACAGACTGATTGCATACAAACAACACACAACTGCAAATGTTGTGAATGATGGAACATTTGTCAATTGTCTTGATTCATGGACACCATTGTCATCATCAGGAAATCAGATTCCAATTTGTTCATCACTTGCAAATCCAATCACAGGTGTCCTGGACACAGTCATCAAATTTGATGGTCAAACTGCAGCAACTTCATGGATTCAACAACAAATGCCAACCATCAGTGGCAATGTGTACAGGGTTGAATATAACATCACAAAAATCTTTCCAAGTGGTTCACCAACACCATCCATCACAATCACAGGTGGCATGGCAACACCATTGGTCAATGCACCTTGTGAAATTGGAACAAATGTTGTGTATTTTCAAAGCACACAAAATGATGCAACAATTCTTTTCAGACTGAATGCAAATGCACAATTTCAAGGAAACAATGTTGACATTTTTCTTGATTCAATTTCAATTGTTGAAGTCAATCAATATGAACTTGACCTTTTCAATGATGAAGAAATTGTTGTGACAAAAGAAATTGATGACATCAGAAACATTGATTCCAAAAATTCAGGATATTCAAAAAGTTTTTCTTTGCCATCATCAAAAAACAACAATCAATTTTTTGAGCATTTTTATTCATTGGATGATGCAGGAAATTGGAATCCTTATGAAAAAGCAAAAGCAATTTTAATTGCAGAAGGTGTTGAAGTGTTCAATGGTTTCTTGAAAATTGATGATGTGGTTTTAAAAGACAATCATTCAATTTATAATGTCACACTTTTTGAAGAACTTGCAGATTTAAAAACAAGTATTGAAGGCAAAACAATTGGTGATTTGGGATGGGGTGGTTTTGCTCACAATTACACAAAAGCAAACATTGTTGCATCAATCAATGGAAACCTTGAATTGTTAGATGGAACAACAACAGATGTTTTCAAATATCCAATGGTCAATTGGATCGGTGACTTTGATGGAAACATTTCAAACATATTTCTGAACAATTTCAGTGATGCATTTCGACCATGGGTAAAAATAAAGTATCTTTTTGACAAGATATTTTCAGATGCAGGTTTTTCATACACATCAACATTCTTGAATTCAACAAAGTTTTCAAAGTTGTACATGGATTGGAATTTTGGTGAAGACTTTTTGATGTGGGGTGGTGGTGAAAATGACCAAGGTCTTTTCAAGGTTGACACAGTAGTCACAACAGACAATTCAGGACAGACAATTCCTGCATCAAATGTTTCTGCAGTTGTTGATTTCAATTCAATTGAACAATTGCAAGGTTCACAAAACAACACATCAGACTTCTTCAGTTTGACAACTGACACTTACACTGCAACAGAAGATAATCAACAAGTGAAAGTCAATGTGAATGGATATGTTCAAGCAATTCAAGACTTGCAAAACACAATTGAAGTGCAAATGATTCACAATTCAACAGTTGATGGATGTTTGCCAAGTCAATTTTTCCAACAATCAACACCATTTCAACTTCATTCATTCACTGAACCTGATGGAACAAACTATCAATTTCCAATATCTTTGTCAATGGGTTTTTCTGCAGTGTTCACATTGAATCAAGGTGAAACAATACAGATAAAAATCAGAAGATATGGACAAGGAAATGATTCAAACTATACAATTGGATTGTTAAGAACACAATTCAGGGTGAATGGTGGTGAAATCTTTGTTCCTTCAACAATACAATCAAGAACATCAATCAAGCAATTTGACTTGATTAAGGGTTTGACACAAATGTTCAATCTTGTGATGATTCCTGATGAATCAAATTCAAGTCATTTGAAAATTGAACCTGCATCTGATTACTATGGAAGTGGTCAAACACTTGACTGGACAGAAAAAATGGATGTCAAAGAAATGACAATCATGCCACATGAAGTTGCAAGGGAATACAGATTCAAGATGCAGCATGATGACAAAGATTTCAATCTTGATGCATACAAATCAGAGAATCCAAAAGAATATGGTGAACACATAAAAAGACACAATTTTGATGTGATTTCAGAAGAAATTGAAGTTCATGAAAATGTTCTTTTTGCACCAACATTCATGCAACTTGTTTCAGGTGAATTGTTACCATGTATTTATGGAAAAAAGGAAGGTGAATTCATAAACATTGAAAACAAACCAAGGATTCTTTTTGACAATGGTCAAAGAATCATTCCTGCATATCAATCAAACACAGAAAATGGTGCAGCATTCAACAATATTGAAATTGGATATTTTGCACCATTCAATGACCAAGAACCTGATTCAGACACATTGCAAGTTGATTATGGTCAAAGCCTGACACAATCACTTGGTGGTTTGTTACCTTTCAAAACTTTGTTTTATCAGTATTACTTGAAAATACTTCAACAATTGACTGAAAAACAATCAAGGATTTTGAAAGCAAAAGTGAATCTTCAACCATCTGACATCTACACATTCAAATTCAGTGACACAATTTTCTTTGAAAATCAACTTTACAGAGTGAATAAAATTGACTACAATACAACCAAAGGTGAATTGTCCACAGTTGAATTGATAAAACTTGGAACAAATGCACAATTTGTCAATGGAAAAGAAGGAAAGAAATGTGAAGATGTTCCAACTGCAATTGCATTGAATGGTGATGTTTATTTTGTGAATGGAACAACAGGAAATGCAGTTCAACCAAACCAACAATGTTGTCAAGAATATGGATATTTTTGGTATAGTGAACCAAATGGAAGATGCAACATGAAACCACAAAACATTGGTCATGGTCATCATCATGTTGGTCAGTCACATTTTTCATGGTCAGGTGGTCACAGTTTGGTGATAGGACAAAAATCAACAAATGGATTTGGACATGGAACAAAGAATTCCTTTGTTGTTGGAACAAAAAATGTTGCACAACAAAACACAAGAAATCTTGGTGTGATTGGTGAATCAAATAAACTTGGTGAAAATCTTGAAAACATTCTTGTGGTTGGTAAAAACAACAGGGTTGATGAATTAAGAACAACAGATGAAACAACTGCAAACATTCAAAATTCATTTGTTTCAGGAATTGGTGGTTTTGTTAAGGCATCAAACACAAGAACATTTGCAATGACAACTGCAAATGATGGTCTTTGTCAAAAAACTGAATGCATATACAAAGGAACACAAGTGTCTGATGCATTGGTTGAAATATTTTTGAATGGTGAAAATGGAAAAAGGTTTCCATTGCGACAATTGAATTCATTTTTGACAATTGTTGTTGATATTCATGGAATTGTTTCAGATAAGGCATCAAGTGATTATGGAAAATACACAAGACACAGATATATTGTGACAGGTTCTGCAACAGGAACAAATGCAATCAGGGTTGATGATATAGATGAAGTATCAACACATTCAAATCATGGTTCAAGTTGGACAATTTCATTGGATGTGACTGCATTGAATCAATTTAGAATTCGTGTTCGTGCAAATGGTGTCAGGGAAGATGTTGAATGGACAGCACATTGTGAAGTAATTGAACAAAATATATAAAAAAATATGAATGAATTTGAAATATTAGGAAAATCAATGCAGTCAATGATGAAGGTCATGAAATCTTCACTTGCAATGATGACACAAATGAAGTTAAAAACAGAACACAACAAGATTGTTCTTGGTGAATTCTACAAAAAACCAAAAAGATGGCAGAAAAACAAGAAATAGACATTATCATAAATGTCAATGATGGAAAAGCAAAACAATCACTTGACAAAGTAACAAAATCAACTGAAGATTTAAACAAAGAATCACAACAATCACTTGACAATTTTGGTGCATTTGGTTTGACACTTGGTGGTGTGAAAACTGCATTTGGAAAAGTCATTCCAACTGCAAAAGCTTTGTTTTCATCAATCAAAATTGGATTGATTTCAACAGGAATTGGTGCATTTGTTGTTTTGATTGGTTCACTTGTTTCATACTTTACAAACACAAAAAAAGGTGCAGAACTTTTGCAACAAGGTCTTGCAGGAATGGGTGCAGTTGTTAGTGTAATTACAGACAGATTTTCTGCATTAGGTGAATTGATGGTCAATGCATTTTCAAATCCAAAACAAGCAATTGCAGACTTGTGGACTGCATTGCAAAAAAATATTGTCAATAGATTCAATGGTTTGATAAAACAATTTTCAGCACTTGGAACTGTGATGCAAGGTGTTTTTGATTTAGACATGGACAAAATCAAACAAGGAACTGAAGACTATGCATCTGCAGTTGTTCAGGTTGCAACAGGGTTTGATGAAATTCAACAAAAAAATATTGCAGACACATTCAAAGGAATAACAAAAGAAATTAATGAGGAAACAAAAGCTGCAATAAGATTAGAAAAAGAATTTCAAAGAATTAAAGATGCTGAAAGGGATTTTGGTGTTGAAAGGGCAAAGACAAATCAAGAAATTGCAAAAGCAAGACTTCTTGCAGAAGATGAAAATCTGACAATTCAAGAAAGAATCAAACACCTTGAAACTGCAAACAAATTAGAACTTCAAACAACTGCAGATGCAATCAAACTTGCTGAAGAAAAACTGAAAGCAAAACAAGAAGAAGTTGGTCTTGGTCAATCTATGGCAGAAGATTTGGATGCAGTTGCACAGGCAGAAATTGAATTGATAAATTTACAAACACAGTCATTCAGCACAAGAAAAAGACTTGCAACAGGAATTGAAACTTTAAGAACTGAACAAAGAACCAAAGAAAAAGCAGATGAAACTGCAAGACTAAAAGCAATTGAAGATGAACAAAAAGCAAAAGATGATGCAGCAAAAGAAGAAGAAAAAAGACTTGAAAAACAAATTAAAGATGAACAAGCTGCAGAAACAGAAAGACAAGCAATCAGACAAAAAAGGTTGCAAGATGCAACAATACTTGCACAGGCAGAACAACAACTTGAAATGGCAACATTTGATGCAGTGAAAACAGGTCTTGATGTTGTTAAGAATGCATTGAAAGAAGGTTCAAAAGCACAAAGGAATTTTGCATTTTTCCAAATTGGTGTGGACACTGCAAAAGCAATTTCAACACTTGTTTCAGGTTCTGAAATAGCAGCAGCACAATTTGCAGCAGCAACGGGACCTGCAGCACCATTCACTTATGCAGCAACAAAGATTTCACTTTATGCAACAGGTCTTGCATCAATTATGGGAAACATCAACCAAGCAAAAGAATTGCTTTCATCAGAACCTGCATTTGCAAGTGGTGGAATGGTTGGTGGTTATGGATCAGGAACATCAGATTCAGTGTCTGCAAGACTTTCAAAAGGTGAATCAGTAATCAATGCAAGGTCAACATCAATGTTTCAACCATTATTGTCTGCAATGAATGTTGCAGGTGGTGGTGTTGGATTTGCAAGGGGTGGTGTTGCAGGTGGTTCATCTATTCCAACAAATGCAAGTGCATTCATGTCACCTGTCAAGACATTTGTTGTGACTGATGAAATGACAAATTCACAAAATCAACTTGCATCAATAAGAAGAAAAGCAACATTCTAATCAAAAATATATTTAAAAGAAAATAATCATGGACAAAAAACCATTCAAAATTGTTGAATTAGTAATTGATGAAGAAAATGAACATGTGTCAATTGATGCAATCAGTCTTGTGACTGAACCTGCAATCATGGTTGATTTTCTTTATTTCAATAAGCAAAAAAAATCAAATGTTTGTCTTGCAAAATTAGATGAAGAACAACAGATGTTGGTTTCACCTGCATTGATTCCAAACAAACAGATTTTCAGAGTTGGTCAAGATGGTCAAGAATATTATGTGTATTTCTCAAAAGAAACTGTTAGAAAATCTGCACATTCTTACTTGAAATATCAGAACAACCACAATGCAACAATTCAACATGAATCAAAGGTTTCAGGTGTTTTCACAGTGGAATCCTGGATTGTTGAAGACAAGGAAAATGACAAGTCAACAAAATATGGTTTTGATGTTCCTGAAGGCACATGGATGGTTGCAATGAAGATTGAAAATGATGAAGTGATTCAAGGCATCAAAGATGGTGTTTTGAAAGGTCTATCAATTGAAGGTTTCTTTGTTGACAAGATGCAAAAGATGTCAAGTGAAAAGATGGAACAGATTGGTGAAATGGATGGTTTTCCAATATTTGACACCAAAGAATCTGCAATTGAATATGCAAAGACAATTGGTTGTGATGGATTCCATTCACACATTCTTGATGATGGATCAGAAGTCTTCATGCCATGCACAGACCATGAAGTTCTTGATGCATTGGTTGAATTGATTGAAGAAGAAGAAATGAAAGACATCTTGATGGAAAAACATGAATTTGCATCCTACACAAATTATCCAAAAGGTGCATCAGCAAATGCAGAAAAAGGAATGATGGAAAATGAAGAAAGAGGAAACAAGTGTGCAACACAAGTTGGAAAAATTCGAGCATCACAATTGGTTGCAAGAAAACCGATTTCATTCAAAACTGTGAAAAGGGTATATTCCTATTTAAAAAGGGCAAAGACTTATGATTCTGGAAATTGGGATGATTGTGGAACAATATCATTTTCACTTTGGGGTGGTGATGTCATGTTGAGGTGGGCAGAAAAAATCATCAAACAAGAAGAAAACAAAACAAAATAAATCAATTTATATTTAAAAGAAAAAGCAAAATCATGGATTTGAAAGACAGATTAAAAATGATGCTTGGAATTGAAGAAAACACTGAAGAAGTGACTTTGATGCTACAAGCAAGACTTGAAGATGGAACAATCATTTCATCAGATGCAGAAGAAATGGCAACAGGTATTGTCATCAATGTTGTTGCAGAAGATGGTTCAGTTTTTCCATTAGCAGAGGGAAATTACATTTTGGAAGATGGTGGTGAATTCAGTGTTGATTCTGAAGGTGTTGTTCTTGAATACAATCCATCAGAAGAAATTGATGAAGTGACTGAAGAAGATGCAACAGAAGAAGAAGTTGATGCAGAAGAAGATTCAGAAGAAGTTGCAATGTCAGAAAATTCTGAAATTCTTGATGCAGTTGGAATGGTTATGAAAGAACTTCTTGAAGAAGTGAAGAAAGACCTTGAAAACTTGCGTTCTGAATTTGATTCAATGCAGTCTGAAAAGCTTGGTTTGGAATATCAAGTTGAGTCAGTAGAAAAAGAAAAAGAAGAACTTGCAAAACAAGTTGTTGAATTGAGTGCAGAACCATCTGCAGAACCAATCAAAACATCAAAGTTTGCAAAAAAATCAAATGTGAAAATGAACAACAACAAACCTTCAAAAATGGAATGGTCAAACATGACAACCAAAGAAAGGGTTTCTTGGAATTTATCAAATATCAATAAATAAATTAACTAACTAAAAAAAAAATATCATGGCAGGATTAGTCATTACAAGTTCAACTTATGCAGGAGAATCTGCAGGTCAGTACATAGGTACTGCATTACTTTCAGCAGCATCTCTTGACAGTGTTACTGTATTAGAAAATATTAAATTCAAAAGAGTATTAAACAAAGTGGCAGGTGCAGGTCTTGTGACTGCAGCAGATTGTGATTTCACAAATGCAGGAACATTGACACTGACTGAATCAGTTCTATCACCTACTGCATTAAAAATCAACATTGACCTTTGTTCAGATACAATGTCAGAAGATTGGTTGGCTGCAAAAATGAGGGCAGGAAGAAACAACCAAACAATTCCACAAGATTTTGAACAATTTGTGATTGGTTATTTAGGCGAAACAATTGCAGACCATGTTGAAACAAACTTTTGGAATGGTGTTGCATCAGGTGGTGGTTTCCAAGGTCTTGCAACAGACACAACAGGTGTTCTTGCAACAAACACAGATGTGATTGACATAGTTCCAACAACTGTAACAATCTCAAATGTATTGACAGAATTGAACAAAGTGAAAAATGCAATTCCTGATGCAGTTTATGGATCAGCAGATTTGAACATCTACATTTCAACAAAAATCATGCGTTTGTACATTGAAAAAATGGCAAATCTTGGTTACTTAAACCAATACCATGTTGGTGCTGCACCTTTAAACTTTGAAGGTATCAATTTAGTACATGCACCGGGCTTAGCAGACAACAGAATGGTTGCTGCAAGGGAATCAAATGTTTTCTTTGGAACTGACTTATTCAGTGACATGACACAATTGACAATTTTACCAATGAATCAAATTGATGGTTCTTCAAATGTTAGATTTGTTGCAAAATTCAGTGCAGGTGGTCAAGTTGCAGATGGTTCACAAGTAGTTTACTACGGAACTTCAGCATAAATCAAAAAAAATGGAACAGGGCATTGTGTCCTGTTCCTTTATTTACTAACAAAATAAAACCAAACACATGGCAATTTGCACAGCATTATCATCAGGAAGGGCATTAGATTGCAAAGATGCAGTTGGTGGAATAAAGAAAATCTTTTTTGCACAAACACTTGGTGCATTGTCAATTGATTCAGACACAGAAATCATCACTGACATTGCAGCAACAACTGTTTTTCAATATGACCTACCTGTGAACACAGGTTCAATGACTGAAACAATTCAAGCAAGTTCTGAAAATGGAACTGTGTTTTTTGAACAATCAGTCAACATCAAACTTCACAAACTTTCTGCAGCAGACAGAAAACAAATCAAACTTCTTGCACAATCAAGGTTGTACATTTTCGTATTTGATTCAAATGACAATCTGTTCTTGTTAGGTGAAGAAAACCTTGCAGAATTAACTGCAGGAAGTGTTGCAACAGGAGTTTCTAAAGGTGACATGAATGGATATGACATGACATTCACTGCATTTGAAAGAATTCCTGCAAGATACTTGACACAGGACAACAGTCCATTCCAAGGATTGACAACACCTGGAAATATCAATATCAATGCATAGTTTTATCAATATATTCCAAGAAAAGGTGCAGAAATGCATCTTTTTTTTTGGTTAAACTTGACAAAAATGAACAAAAGATTCATTTTTATATTTAAAAGAAAACAAAGACATGTTGCAGACTAAAAAGGAATTTGTTGGATTGACTTTCTTCATCAATGGAGTGTATAAAAACACACCTGAATTGACACAAGATGACATGAAAACACTTGGTGAAATGGGTTTTGGAAAGTATTTTGAAGAAGTTGCAGAAGAAAAAGCAACAACAAAAAAGAAATCCAAGAAATGATTTTCATCACAAGAAGAAGTGTTGATTCACAAGGTGTTGAAACACCAAAAGCAAACACAATTGTTGTGACTATCAGTGAAAAATTGAAGTCATCTGCAACAAATTTGTTGTGTGTCTTTGAATCTGACCAACAACACACCATTTCAAAGACTGTTTTTGCAAGTGGTTCTTCTTTTGTGACATTGGGTGAAAGAACTGATTCAATCAGAATCACAGAAGGTGGTGCATCAACAGAAACATTGACAGGAACTTTGAAAATATCACCTGCAGGTTTCTATTCTTACAAAATATATCAACAAAACAATTCAACAAATCTTGATGTCAATGATTCAAGTGTTGTTGCATTGTTAGAACAAGGAAAATTGACTGTTCTGGACACTGATGAACTAACAACAACAGAACACACAAACACTGTGGACAATTTCATTCACATAAATTCATAAAATGGCAAAGAAAAAGACAAAAGTTGTTTCAGATAAAACAACAAAGAACAACATTCCTTTGATGAATGTTCAATTCAGTGAAATGACATCACCAAAAGTGTCTGAAACAAGTCAGGGTGATTGGATTGAATATGGAACAAGTGATTTGAAAAATCAATACCCACAATTTTTAATTGAAATCTACAACAATAGTTCAACACATTCAGCAATTGTGAATGCAACTGCACAAATGATTGCAGGTCGTGGATTCGTTATTGAAAACACTGAAATTCAAACTGCAGAAACCTTGTCAAAAGCAAGAAATTTCATGAATAAGGTGAACAGGAATGATGAATCACTTCATGATGTTTGGTCAAAGCTTTCACATGACATCAAATTGCAAGGTTCATTTGCAGTCAATGTGATTTGGTCAAAAGACAAAACAAGAATTGCTGAATTGTATCATGTACCTGTTGAACATTGTCGTGCAGGAAAAGTGAATGAACAAGGAAAGGTTGACACATGGTGGATTTCTGCAGATTGGTCACAATATAGAAAAGCAGAATTTGAACCAAGACCTGTTGCAGCATTCAATGTCAATGACAGAACAGAATCTTCACAATTGTTTTATGGTGGAATCTACACTGCAGGACAGGAAATATATTCTGCACCTGATTATCGTGCAGCAGTTCCATGGATAGTGACAGACAAATTGACTGCAGAATTTCACATGAACAACATTGCAAATGGTTTTGCACCTTCAATGTGGGTGAATTTCAACAATGGAATTCCAACACAGGAAGAAAGATTTCAGATTGAAAGTTCTATCAAGCAAAAATTCCAAGGTGTGCAGAACGCAGGTTCAATGGTCATTTCATTTTCAGATGATGCATCCAAAAAACCTGACATCACACCAATTCAGCAAAGTGATGCAGACAAGCAATTTGTTGTGTTGAATGAATTGACAATTCAGAATCTTTTCATTTCACACAGGGTGACATCACCACAACTTCTTGGTGTAAAAACTGAAGGTCAACTTGGTGGAAGAAATGAATTGCAAGAAGCATTTGAATTGTACATGAACACAGTTGTTGAACCTTTTCAGATGGTTCTGATGCGTTTTGTGGACACAGTGATGTCAACTAACCATTTGAATGTGAATCTGTCTGTGGAACAAGTGAAACCAATCAATTCAAGATTTGGAACAGATGTGTTGAAAGAGGTGTTGACAGTGGATGAAATTCGTGCAGAACTTGGATTTGAACCATTGCCAAAAGAAGATGAAACAGTTGAACAAGAAAATACAAAATTGTCACTTGAAAAATGGAATGATTCACTTGTAAAATTGGATGAAGATTGCAAAAAAAAAGATGGTTCATGTGATGATTGTTCCTGTGAACAATATGACATGAATGATGACATTGCAGATGAACTTCTTGAAAGACTTGATGAAGTTGCACAAGTTGTGAATGTTGATGAATGGGAAGAAATCCATGAATCAGAAGTTTTTGATGCAGAAGGTGAAGATGAAAACATGTCAAATGTTGAACTTGCATCCATTCCATTCATTCCAAAAGGTGACAAAAGAAAACCAACACCATTTGGTGATTCTTTTATGTTTCGTGTTTTGTACAGATACAAAGGTGGATTGAAATCAAATTCAAGGAAGTTTTGCAAAAAGATGGTTGACAATTCCAATTCAAAAGGGTATGTGTATAGAAAAGAAGACATTGACACACTATCATCAAAGCCATTGAACAAAGGATTTGGTGCAGGTGGATCAGACACCTATAACATATTTTTGTGGAAAGGTGGTGTGTATTGTCATCACAGTTGGTCAAGGGTTGTTTTCATGCGAAGGAGAGTTCCAAAAGATGCAAATCTTGGATTCAATGTGATTGATGAAAATGGAAACAAAATCAATGTTCCTGCAGGTGAACTTTTGCCAAAAACACTTATTAAATATTATAAAAACAGTACAAACAAAGCATTGAAATCTGCAGGTGTTATTCTTGATGACAAGGTTGCACAGACAAGACCGATTGACATGCCAAACAAAGGAAAAAAATAAACATGGCTACACAGGTACTCTACATTTCAGAAAACAGGTTGAAAGAATCAACCACAATCAACCAAAATGTTGACACAGAATTGTTGATTCCAAACATCAAAATTGCACAGGACAAATATATCTTGACTGCACTTGGTTCAAAATTGGATGACCATCTTCAAAGTCTTATTTCTGCAGGAACACTTGATGATGCAGGAAATGAAAACTTTGAAAAGCTTGTGAACACATACATTCAACCTGCACTTGTTCAGTGGACACTTTATGAATCAATCATTTTTCTTGGTTTCAAATTCAAGAACAAGGACATCATGAGAAAATCAAGTGAAACAGGACAACCTGCATCATTGGATGATTTGAAATTCTTGCGTGATGAAATCCAAAACACTGCTCAATGGTACACAGAAAGATTGATTGACTATTTGTGCCACAACAACAACCTGTTTCCACAATATTCACAGAACACAAATGAAGATGTCAGTCCATCAAGACACAACTATTTCAATGGCATGAATTTGGAACTGCAACCAAAAAGAAGAATTAACAACATCACCTTGGATGATTTCCTTCCATCAAATTTGAAGTAAATGGAAAAGAAAACACTTTCAAAATATAAAATTAAAAACAAAAATGAATCTGCATTGAAGACATTTTTGAAAAAAAAAGAATCAAAGACATGGGCAAAAAAGAAGTGATTAAAGATGTTTTTGAAGTGCTTGGATTTAATTCCATGACATTGATGACTGTGACATTTGCAGACATTGAAAACATGTTGAAAGTGATTGTTTTGCTATTATCAATTTTATACACAATACAAAAAATGTATCACTTCAAAAACAAGAAATGATTTTGTCAATGCACATTTTTTTTAATAAGTGCAAGAATAAATTGATTTTTTTTAATCATCAACTTTGTCTTTGTTTCCTATCAAGTGAAATTGTTGTGTTGCCATTTCTCATGTTTTTGATGTGCTGATGTGAAAGAACACTAAAAGTGTCTTAAAACAAAGGAAAAGTGTGTCAGAAATGATTTTGAATAAAACAAATAAAATCAAATAAAAAGAAAAAGATGTCATATTCACCATTCAAGTTTTTCAAATATTCTGAATTTGATTGTCCTTCAGAAGTTGGTTCAGGACAAAAAAACATGGACAAAAAGTTCATTGAATTGATTGATTCTGCAAGGTCACTTTGTGATTTTTCTTGGAACATTTCAAGTGGTTTCAGAACTAAAAAACACAACCAAGAATTGATTGCAAAAGGTTACAAAGCAAGTCCAAATTCTGCACATCTTGAAGGAAAAGCATGTGACATCATTTGCACTGATTCACACAAAAGGTTCAAAATCATTCAATCACTTTTGTCAGTTGGCATCACAAGAATTGGTGTCAGTGATTCATTCATACATTGTGACATTTCAACAAACAAAAAATCATCTGAAGTTTTATGGACATATTAACAAACCTTTTCAGTGGATTATTCAAACAAGCTGAAGGAATTCTGGACACTACAATCACCAACAAAGAAGAACTGCAAATTGTCAAAAATGAACTTGAAAGAATCTTGAATGATGCAGAAAAGAATGCACAGATTCAGGTCACAGACAGATGGAAATCAGACATGCAGTCAGACAATAAGTTGTCAAAGAACATCAGACCTGCAACACTGATTTTTATGACTGTGGCATTTGTCATCATTTCTGTGTTTGATGGCAATCTTGGACAATTTCAAATCAATCCTGATTTCATTCCTGTTTATGAAATATTATTGATGTCAATATATGGTGCATATTTTGTTGGAAGAACAATTCAAAAAATAAAGAAGTAATGTCAGAAAACAGAAACACAATCAGAATGCGATTGAAACCACATGAACACCAACTTGTGATGGATTCAAGAAAAGAACAAAGAAATGTGTTGATTGTGGGTGATTTACATGCACCATTCATCAAAGGTCAATGCAATGATGGTGAATCCTATCTTCAACACTGTCTTGATGTCTATGAAAAGAACAATTGCAACCAAGTCATTCTGATTGGTGATTGTATTGATTCGCATTATTCAAGCTTTCATGAAACACATCCTGATGGTTATTCTGCAGGTGAAGAACTTGACAGGGCAATTGACCAATTGAAACCATGGCATGATGCCTTTCCAAATTCTATTGTGACAATTGGAAATCATGATGCAATAATTTCAAGAAAAGCCGTTCAAATGGGTATTTCTCAGAAATGGTTGAAAGGTCTTTCAGAAGTTCTTGAAGTTCCAACATGGAAATTTGTTGATTCTTATGAACAGGATGGTGTCATCTACACACATGGAACAGGTTCATCAGGTGCAAGAGGTTGTCACAATAGGGTTGTGAATTGGGGGAAATCAGTTGTGCAAGGTCATATTCACACAGAATGTTCTGTTTCATGGCACTGCACAAAGACATCAAGACATTTTGCAATGCAAGTTGGTTGTGGTGTGACTGATTCCAATCAATATGCACTTGCCTATGCAAAGAACTTCACAAAAAGGTCAATCATTGCATGTGGTGTTGTTTTGAACAATGGTGAACTTCCTATCACTTATCCAATGCATCTGTGATGTTCTTAATTATTGCCTGAATCACAGGAACAGAAATTGAATTTCCTGCTTGTTTATAAAGTTGAGTGTCTGAACAAACATTTGCAGCTTTGTCAAAGTCTTCTTTTGAAAAACCTTGCAACATCCAACATTCCAAAGGTGTCAATCTTCTGATTCTTCTTGTGTTTTTGATTTCAATTGCTTGTGTGTTTTGTGCATCAATGCAATATGCAGTGCCATCAGTCTTTGACAAACTACCTGAACCACCTTTTCCTGTCTTTGAACTTCTTGGAAAAAGTGAATGTGCAACAACATCAGACAATTCATCATTAAATTGAATCAACTTGTCAATTTGTTTCTGTTTCAAATAATATTTTTCAGGAACTTCAATGAAATTGTTGTTGTTTTGAATTTTTCCACAACCTGCAGTCAAAGTTTTGCAAATGCTATCATTGTTTAAAATTTCAAATTTGTTGAATTCTTGATTTTTATTCAACCAATCAATTGCAACATCTGAAAGAATGAATTTGTTGTCAGGGTTGTCCTGCAATATATCAATCAATTTTGTTTTCAATTCAAAACCTTTTGGAATTCTAAATTCTGCAAATTTATCAAATCCAACAATGAAAATTCTTTCCCTGTTTTGTGGCAATCCAAAATCCTTTGTGTTCAACAAACAAGTGTGCAAATGATAACCAAGACCATCTTCAAACATATCAAATGACATTTGTGAATTCACAGTTCCACCACCATTTGACAAAACATCAATAATTGTTTGATATGTGTTTCCTTTGTCATGATTCAACAATCCTTTGACATTTTCCAAAACAAAGACTTTTGGTCTGTTGATTCTGATGAATTCTGCAGTGTCAAAAAAGAGTGTTCCTCTAATATCATCAAAACCTTTTCTTTTTCCTGCAATACTGAATGCCTGACATGGAAATCCTGCAAAATACATGTCAAGTTGTTCAACCGATCCATGATTCCTTTTTGTAATGTCATCAAAGAAAATCTTTGGTTTGTGTATTTCACAATATGATTGTTTTGCATATTTGTCAACATCACAAGCAAAGACATGTTCAATGTCAATTCCAAGGTTCTTCAATGCAACTTCAGGTGAACCAATGCCTGAAAAATCTGTTCCTATTTTTAACATTTTGAAAAGTTTTTCAATTGAAAAATCAGTGCATCATGCACTTGTTGTTGTGAATCAATCCTTTGTCCAAGTCCATCAAGATATTCAAAAAATTCATCTTTGGTCTTTGCAACAAAATACCCTTTTTGACAACTGCAAAGATGCAAAAGAAGACCTGTCATTCTGATGTGGTTGATGATTTTCCTGATTCTTGGTGATGTCAATTTGTATTTTCCAAACATCTGTTTTGCATTCAATGTGTCACAAATGAATTTGTTTGACACTGCATTGTGTTTTCCAATTTTGTTTGACAATCCTTTGATGACTATTGGAAGAACTTTGTGAAGTTCAACATCAGTCAATTCATGTGTGTATTTTTCAAATCCTTCAATCATGATTTCAATTTTTTGACATGTTCACCAATCAATTTTGTTCTTTCTACCCATTCCAATTGTTGTGATTTTGCTTGTTCAAGTTTTTCTTTCTTTGCCTTTGATTTAGGTTCAAACTGATGTAACCATTTGAACCAAACTTTCACAGAAAGTGTGAAGTCATCATTGTTTCTGACACCATGGTGAAATGCACCTTTGACATCTTCAACATAAAACTTTGCAAACTTTGGTGTGGATGCAAGGTCTTCAACTAATATGTTTGCAAGTGTCACAAAATCTTCTGCAGTGACATTTCTGACACCAAGTTCCAAGAATGCCTTGGAAATTATATCAACACAATCAAGTGTCAATTGTTGTTTGTGGTTTTTATATAGAAACCAAACTTGTTTTGTTTTATCCATTTTTAAAAAATTCTAATTTGTGATTGATGATTGTTGATTCTTTTGACTGCACTGTCAAAATATTCTTTGTCAAGTTCATATCCTGTCAAGTCAAAACCAAGATTGTGACAAGCAATTGCAATACTTCCTGAACCAAGATGTGTGTCAAGAATCTTGTCACCTTCTTTTGCATAGTTCATTAATAGCCATTCATATAATGCAATGGGTTTTTGTGTGGGATGAAACTTTTTTCTTGCAGAAGTGTTCCCTTCTAAATTTCCGTAATATCTATAGTTATATTGTTGTGCATTTCTATCAAATGAAGTCCATGCAAGTTCGCCATCTGCAAAATTTGGAACAGGGTTTCCTTTGTGCCAATAAATAAAACATCTACCTCCAAATTGCCAAATATATGGAAAGTAATTTCCTCCCCAAACAATCTGATTTTTGCTAATTCTAAAAAGCTCAATAAAATATTCATTGCTTGGTGCTATATTCCATTCTCGATGTTGTTCTTTTTGCCTAAAGTTTAGAATGTCGGTTTTCTTATTACCATATCCATAAGGTGGATCAACTATTGCTAAGTCAAATTGATTGTCTGACATTTCTTTCATTGCTTTCAAGCAATCTTCATTGTATATTTTTTTTATGTCCATTTTATTTTTTGTTTTGTTGTTCAACCATTTGTCTTGCTCTTTGCCATTTGTCAATTCCTTCAGAAATCTTTGATTTTGGTTTGTTGTTTGTCATTGTGGTTTTTGAAGGGAATGACCTTTTTGACCATGTTGCAAGCCTTCTTGCAGTTGACCATGTTTTTTGCAATTCAAACTTTGCCTTTGTTTTTGACTTGTTTGGTTCTGTCCAATAGGAAACAAAATCATTCAACATTTCTTGATTGTATTCTGTGAATGCAAACACTTCTTTTGCAAACTTTTCACACCTTTCATCAATTGTTGTTTTGACTTTTGTTTCTTCTTGTTCTTCAACTTGATATGCAGACCATTGAACAATTGTCACAACACTGAATTTGTTGGTTGTTAACAATTTAATATATCCTTTGTCCTGCAATTGATTCAATTTGTTTCTGACTGTGGTTGGCTTGATGTTCAGTTCTTGTGATGCAGAAATCCTTCCTGTAATGAACTGACCTGCATTGACTGTGTGAACACCAACTTGATGTGTCTTGTGTGATGCCTTCAACAAAGACCAAACAAACACTTTCAACAAATCTGAATCACCTGTGAAGATGCCATTGTCCAAGATTTTTCTGTGCAGTTTAATCCATCCTAACATGTGACAATTCTTTGATTTGTTCAACAATCTTTTCTTTCTTTTTTGTCATTGATTCAATCAAGATGTCCAAAGCTTTCAATCTTTTTGTCAATGAAACATTTGATTTGTATGTTTCAACATCACCTGTTTCCACAATAATTTGTGCCTTCATCAAGTTTTCTTCAAATGATGGATTGAATTTTCTGTCTTCAAATTTCCTTCTGTAAATATAGATTGATGTTCTGTCCCTATTCAATATTTTTGCAAGTGCAGTTTCATTGATGTCAAAATACTTTTCAATCAATATGGATGCAGTTGCAGTGGCATCAGGAATTGGTTTGATTCTTGCCTTTGATTTGATGTCTGCAGGTTTGATTCTGTAAACACTGCAAGATGCATCAATAATTTTGTCAATTTCCTGCATGATTTCAGGTGTGACATTTTCAAAAAATCTGTTGGATTTATTCATTTTATAAGAATTTAAAAAGTTGTTTGTTGTTGTTGTAATATTTAGCACATTGTTCAGGTGTTGCAGGTCTTTCAAAATCCTGTTTTATCCAAACACCTTGGTTGTTCAATTCAGTCCACAATTCAACTGACTGTTCCATTGTTGAAACGAATTTCACACCATAGACTGCAGACATGTCTGTGTCAACATATTTCTTCAAAGATAACCAATCAAAATGATAACAGACACTTGGATTCTGTGGTCTTTGGAAAATGTATGTGAATTGGAAAAGTCCATTCCTGGAATTTCTTTCAATCAATCTGTGTGGTCTTGTTTCAACAATCATTCCTTTTGTTGATTGTGGTTCAAATTCAAATGGCAGTTCTACACCACCAAGTTTGATGATTGGCATTCTGACACCATTTGCAAAAACCAACACAGGAAATTTACCTGTGTGGTCTTGCATCATCACCTTTCCATGTTTAGAATGGTTCATTGTCAATTTCATTTGATTCAACAACACCAACCAAATCAATCTTCCAACCATTCACATTTGTGAACCATTTTCCTGACCATTCTTTTGATGACAAGTTGATGTGAACATTGACTTCATCATTGATTTTCAAGTTGTCCAACAATGAACACTTTTCACCAAGGAATGAAATTGAAAGGTGTGGATTGTATTCATCACCTGTGTCAATGACAATATTCTGTCTTGTCCATTCTTTTCCTGCCTTGGAAGTTCCTTTTTGAACTTCACTAATTTGATAAACATTTCCTTTGATTTCCATTTGATTATTTATTTAGTTAATTTAATTAATTCCTTTTTCATTTCTGCACTGACTTCATATTTGTCAAGAACAAGATTGATGTCTGCATTTGGTGTTGTTTTCAAATATGAAACAACTTTGTCATAATTATCTGATGCAAGTGAAAGTGTTGGTTTTCCTTTTGCCTTGACAGATGGTTTTTCTGAATCTGCATCTTTGGTGTCATCAATTAAGAACATGCCATTCAAAGCATATTTTCTTGCATAAGATGATGAAGAACCAAAACATTGTGACATGTCCATTCCTTTCTTGTTGACATCAATTCCTGCATGTGCAGTCACACACAGACTTTCTTTGTCATCTTGGACACAAACTGTTGCCATAACCACAGGAAGACCACACAATTCATGTGTGTCATCTGAAATGGTCAATGTCAGTCCATGTTTCAACAATAATGGTTTGACAGATTCAAGAATGTCTTCTTGGTTTCTGTATTTGTATTTTCCAAAACCATTGAATTGGTTCTTTGGTGCTTTCAATTCACTTTGAATTTTTAGCAATTTTGATTTCAAGTTTGTCATTGATATAAAAAATTAGTTAGTTCCGATAAATAGATAAAAGATGAACATTGTCACAATACTTGCACCATATATTCCAAAAAGAATTGATGCATCAATATTTGTGACAAAGAAAAGGAATGCAACAATTCCTGCAGGAATCATTGATGAAAGAACAAAGTCATCAAAAGTGAATTTGAAAAACTGAACTTGTGTTCCATGTTCCAATCTTGCTTGGTCTTTTTGATTGTCAAGAAAATCTTGTCTTGCAAAGTCTTTGAATTTATATTTCATGGCTCATTTTTTTAAGGATTTCCAATGTTGAATCCAATGATTCAAGTGTTGCATGATAGGATGAAATTCTTCCTTCATGAAACTTTATCATTTGAGTGTTTCTGTCAATGATTGGATTCTTTTTGATTTGTGCAATTGATTCATTGATTGATTGAATTTTGTGTTTCATTGAATCCATTTCCATGTTCAACCATTGTTCCACAAATCTTGTTTCAATCACTGAAACTGATTTTGTTGTTCTGAATATTTCCATTTTGTTGTTGTTAAATTGTCAGACACTTTTGTCTGATACCACAAAAAACCTGCATTTCTTTCAGTGCAAGTCATTGTGTTTTTTTATTAAAATTAGAAATTACTACTTAATTTTAAAAATGCCAAAACTTCATTCCAAGTGTTAAATTCACAATCAAAGCAAGATTCTTCATTGTTATCAAAAAAAGTTTGAATTGAAAATGTGTGAAACATTTCTTGTTCAATGTCAGTGATGTCTGCATTTGGAACAAAGATTTTCAATTTGGTTGATTTGTCTTTTGAATATATTGCAATTGAATCACAAACATCATTTGAAGATGTGTCATTCCATGCCATCAGACCAAGGTCATGTAGTTCACTGATTTCAGTTGCAATGTTTTGGTTGTAAAAAGTTGAATTTGTCATTTCTGTTTTCATTTAGTTGATTAATATGCTGCAATATACACACTTTTATTTAATTACCAACAAATATCAACAAAATATTTTCACTTGTTCTTTTTTGTATCTTCCCATCATGAAAAGCAAACATTTTTTTGATAAAAACAGGAATGGATCAGTGACTGAAAATGTCAAAACAAGTGACAAAATCATCAGAATTGTTGACGAAGTTGAACAAATGTTGTTGCACAAAAATCAATCTTATGGTGATTCTGCAACCAAACCTGCAAACATATTTGCCAAAGGAAAGGCATCTGAAAACATCTGTTGCAGAATAGATGACAAACTGATGCGAATCAAAAATAAAGGAATAAATACAGACACAATTGACACAATCAAGGATTTGATTGGTTATTTTGTTTTGTTGTTGATTGCAATTGAAGATGAAAATTGAGTTAGCACCATTTCCAAAACCAAGAATGACACAATCAGACAAGTGGAAAAAAAGACCTGTTGTTGTGAAGTATTGGAATTGGAAATCTTCATTGCAGGAATATGGCATCAACTTTGATTCAGGTCGGGTTGATGTCATTTTTTTTGTGCCAATGCCAAAGTCCTGGACAAAGAAGAAATGTTTGGAAATGGATGGAAAACCACATCAGTCAAGACCTGACATTGACAACTATTTAAAAGCATTATTTGATGCAGTGTGTTCTGAAGATTCACACATTCACACAGTCACTACAAAGAAAGTGTGG
>Ga0307377_10002058_pt1 | contig 24182 bp, 27 predicted proteins | sample TR3MG_FD_202535 | JGI IMG/M metagenome (GOLD analysis project Ga0307377, IMG submission 202535) | Soil microbial communities from Risofladan, Vaasa, Finland - TR-3 | ecosystem: Environmental > Terrestrial > Soil > Coastal area > Acid sulfate soil | place: Finland: Risofladan, Vaasa | collected...
TTTAGGTCTGGTGTCGCTGCTCGATACAATGCGACGACTCCAGTGTGTTCAATGAACCGCCGGATGCGGAACCGCACGTCCGGTGGTGTGGGAGGACGGAAGGGGTGACCCTTCCTCCTACCCGATTGCGCCCGCCGCGCGGCTGCCCCCGCGACACATCATGCCGCGCGCAAGCCTTTGGTCCCAAGCTCGGCCGGCCTGCGAAGCGGGCGGGCTTACGCTTACTTCCTGGCACGAATCCGTTCGTCCGGAGCGGCGGCGGCCTCTCCCGCTCGGAGGCTGCCGCGTCCAGTCCGCGCCTGCGCGGCCTCCAGATCGGCCTCCGCGGGGCTTCGGTCGAGGTCGCAGATCATCCGTTTGGTCTATTGACGGTCCTCGCGCGCAGTCGTCCAATAACGACTAAGGGCAAACCCGCTGAAAGGCGGCGACGCAAAGCTACCGGCCTAAACGCTCCATGAGAGCGCAGGGTGGCGTGGTTGCCGGTGAAAAACCGTCATTCCGCATGCAGCCGTTTTGCCGCGTTGCCCTTCCTGAGTAAACCGAGACGGGAGTGTTTATCATGCCACGCGCTGACCAAAACAACACGACTCCACTTTTCTGGACGTCGAAGGTTTGGCAGTTTCAACTGGCAATTGCAATGGTGAGGCTGGTCGAAAAACGCCGTCCCAGTGAATTGGATCCGCTTGAGCAGTACATGTGCTATTGGGTCGGCTTCAACAACATCTGCGTCACGATTGCAAACGAACAAGGATGCCGCCCGGCGCTTCTGACATCGGGCGGACGTCCGCAATTGGAGCGGGTTGGGGATTTCAGTATGCCCAAGGTGCGTTTGCCGGAAGAACATGAGCGGCTTGAGGCCGTTAATAAAGTGCTTTCGCCGCGGCTAAAGGAAAAGTTGATTCTCCACAGAAGCACGCGGTTCTTTGTGAATCGGCTGCCGCGATTTGACGGGGAGGAGTTGACCGTGGATGCCAGGGGCCAGCGCTTGAATGGGGTGTTGAATATCGAGCGAACGGTTGATGCCGCCAATCCTGTTTGGTGCCCCATCGACCAGGCCTTGTACTACGCCTACCTTGACGGCGAAAGGACAGGCGAGCGCGCGGACAAATTGGGCAGGGAAATTCTTGCCGTGCTCTTGAGCGTTGGGAAAAACCGCTTCCATGGAGGCAAGCGTACTGACGACGCATCGATCCGCAATGTTGTGGAACATGCTTTGCCACTGCTGAAAGAAGTGGTCAATTCGTTTGTCAGCGCGCCGGAGCGCGGCGCGCCTTTGGCACCATAACGTCCGGAATCGTTTGTCGGTTGAAGAAGACCGCAGTCACATGACGCGCATATCGTCCTTCACCGACTTCGCGCCGCTGACTTTCAGTCGTTTCATTGCTGATTGCAGCATTGGTCATTGCACTGCGGTCGTGCGTCAATTCGGTGATTTGATGACGATTCAGTCGCGCTTGGCGCGGCGACACTGCAGTTGGCCAAGCTGGGTGACACCGGAGACTTGGTGGCGCTTCTGGGTTCGCTCATTTGGCGAGCGTGTGCTTCGGTAATAAGGGTGGAAGGCTCCCGCTAGGGAGGGAACGGGAGCCTTCCGGGCTGGCCAGCCGAGAAAAGGGAATAACAGGGCTGACCGGCGTTGGCTGCTGCAGACCAAAATACGTTCTTGAATCAGACAAAAATTTCTCGAGTTCGTCTAACGTCATTTCGTCATGCCGATATTCCGTGGGAAAATGGCGACGCAACGTGTCGCATCCAAACTCGGTGGCTTACAAGGCGGTGTCCTGAGCCGCGCGACAAGCAGACTATCCTAAGAACATGTCAGAAGCGCATTGGTTCAAACTGAATTTGTAAAAAAATATTTCTGCCGCGTCCTTCCCCCGACGCTGCGCGATAACACTCTGGATTGGTCCATCATTGGAAAAGCCGCTTTTTCATTCTGGACCTTCTCGTCGATTGGAAAATGCTGATAGACTAAAAACAGTAATAAGACTCCGGCCGGATACCTCCTTTTGCGCCGGGGGGTGGCGTATTTCGCCGGTGCCTGGGCAAGTACTGAGTGTTAGCCTGATTTCGTGAACCGCTGAGGATTGCTGGATGGAGGCGAATTTACTGGAGGTGCAAGGGCTGGTCACCGAGTTCGATGGACTGCGTGCCGTCGACGACGTGAGCTTCGGCGTTCGCCCGCGCACCATTACCGGTCTGATCGGACCGAACGGCGCCGGCAAGACCACTGTCTTCAACACCGTCGCTGGCGTCTGCCGTCCTACGCGCGGCGCGGTGCGTTTCAATGGAGAGGAGATCCAGGGGCTTCCCACCTATCGTATTTTCCGCAAGGGGCTGGTTCGCACCTTCCAGATTCCACGTCCATTTCCGGAGATGACCGTACTCGAGAACCTGGTGGTCGTTCCCCAGGGACAGCTGGGTGAGCGCCTGTGGCACGTGTGGTTCAACCGCTCCGGAGTGCGGCGTCAGGATCGCGCGATCCAGGATAAGGCGCATGAAATCATCGACTTTCTCAACTTGCGCCGGGTCGCCGACGAATACGCGAAAAACCTCTCTGGAGGGCAGTTGAAGCTGGTCGAGATCGGCCGCGCGCTAATGTCGGAACCACAGATGATCCTGCTCGACGAGCCGGGTGCCGGTGTCAACCCCACGCTGCTCGCGGAAATCATGGAGCGCATTCGCGAACTGCACCAGCGCGGAATCACCTTCTTGCTGATCGAGCACAACATGGATCTGGTGATGAGCCTGTGCGATCCGATCCTGGTAATGGCAGGCGGGCGATTGTTGATGGAAGGTGACGCTGCATCGGTACGCAGCGATCAGCGGGTGCTCGATGCCTACCTCGGGGGCGGCGCGTGATCGGCGCGACGCTGCAGGTGAGCAATCTCGTCGCGGGCTACACGCCCGGCGTGCCGATAGTGCGCGGTCTCTCGCTCACCGTTGCCGCGGGCGAGATCGTCACGGTGCTTGGCCCGAACGGCGCAGGCAAGTCGACGCTGGTCAAGGCCATTGCCGGGCTGGTAAGCGTGTTCGAGGGCTCGGTTTTCCTTGACGGCGCGGACTTCGCCGGGCATAAGGCGCACACCCTGGTAAGTGCAGGGGTCGCTTTTGTGCCGCAAAACGAGAACGTCTTCAGGCGTATGAGCGTGCAGGAAAACCTCGAGATCGGCGGCTATCTTTACCGCGGCAGAATCAAGGAGCGCCTGGAGGCGATCTACGACTTGTTCCCCGACCTGGCGCGACTGCGCCACCATCCGGCGGGCAAGCTTTCGGGGGGGCAGCGCCAGATGGTGGCGGTCGGGCGCGCGCTGATGATCGCGCCGAGACTGCTCATCCTCGACGAGCCCTCTGCAGGGCTGTCCCCGAAGCTGGTGGGAATGGTGTTCCAGAGGGTGCGCGCGGTGCGCGACACCGGCGTGACCATTCTGATGGTCGAGCAAAACGCCAAGGCGGCGCTTCTCATCTCCGATCGCGGCTACGTGCTGGCAGAGGGACAGGAACGAATCTGCGACGCTGCGGATGCGCTGCTGCATAATCCCGAGGTCGGCGAACTCTACCTCGGCGCAAAGGGGGGGCTCGTCTAATGCTTGCGCAACTGCTGGCGAACGGCATTATCCTCGGCGCCACATTGGCGCTTGGCGCAATCGGTCTGACGCTCACCTACAACGTCTTGAACTTCGCCAACTTCGCGCACGGATCGCTGCTCAGTTGGGGGGCGTACCTCGCGTTCGCATTCGCGCTGGCCTTCGCCGGATCGACCGCCACCGGCTTTGGGCCTCTTTCGTTCGGCTGGCCCTTGTTGTTCGCACTTATTCTAAGCGCGACGCTGACCAGCGTGCTCGCGATCGTCGTCGACTTCCTGGTGTTCCGGCCGCTCAGGCGCAGCAATGTCCAGGTGGCGCTGGTCATCGCCTCCTTCGGCGCCTCGCTGATGCTGCGCAACCTGATTATCGTTATCTGGGGCCCGGAACCGAAGTATTACACCAGCGACATTCAGATCCAGCAGGCGATCCTGCCCGGGGTGCGCGCCACGCCGGACCAGATGTTCGTGGTCGTGCTGGCGCTGGTTCTGGTGGTGGTGTTGCACCTGTTCCTTACCCGAACGCGGCTCGGCAAGGCGATGCGCGCGATCGCTGACAACCCGGTGCTCGCCGAGGTGAGCGGCGTCAACGTGCGCAATGTGATCTACTGGACCTGGGTGGTGGGGGGCTCGCTCGCGGCCGCCGGCGGCGTGTTCTACGGCCTGACTGTGCAGATTCTGCCGGAGATGGGCTTCAATCTCCTGCTGCCGCTGTTCGCGGCGGCCATCCTCGGCGGCATCGGCAGTATCTATGGCGCGGTGTTGGGAGGTTTCGTCATCGGCATCGCCTCGGACCTCTCGGTGGCCGTGATTTCCCCGGGCTACAAGCCCGCAGTTGCATTCATCATCATGATCCTGGTGCTGCTGCTGCGACCCTCGGGCATCCTGGGAGAAAAGAAATGATCGGCCTCTTCTCCTATCTGGTGTTCTTCCTGATCATTGCCTCGGTCTTCGCCATTGTCTGCCTTGGGCTCAACCTGCAGTGGGGCTACACCGGCTTGTTCAACATCGGCGTTGCCGGGTTTTTCGCCGTCGGGGCGTACTCCTACGCGATACTCGCCGGCCCGCACCATGCGGCACGCCTGGGCTCTTTCGGCGTCCCTTTCTTGCCCGCGCTGGCGCTGTCGATGGTCGCGGCCGGTTTGGCCGCGCTGCTTGTCGGTTTTCCGACTTTGCGCCTGCGCGACGACTATCTCGCCATCGCCACCATCGGCATCGCGAGCAGCATCCAGTTGGTGGCGACCAACGAGCGCTGGTTGACCGGCGGCACGCAGGGAGCGCGAAACATCGTGCAACCGCTCGCTGGAGCGTTCTCCTCGCCGTTGCGCTACAACCTGTTCTTTCTCGCCATGATGGTGGCGTTCGTGGCAGTGGTGTACCTCGCGCTGGAGCGCATGGTGAACTCGCCCTGGGGGCGCGTGCTGATGGCCATCCGGGAGGACGAGACCGCCGCCAGTTCGCTTGGCAAGAACGCGTTCGCTTACCGCTTGCAGTCTTTCGTCATTGGTTCGATGATTATCGGCCTCGGCGGCGCGCTCTACGCGAGCTTCATCACTTTCATCAGCCCGGAGGATTTCCTGCCGGTGCTCACCTTCCAGGTATGGGCGATGCTGATCGTCGGCGGTAGCGGCAACAACCGGGGTGCTATCATCGGCGCGGTATTGATCTGGGGCTTGTGGACGGGGAGCGGCAGCTTGGCGCAGATGGTGCTTCCGGCCGATCTGCAGGTCAAGGGTGGCGCCATCCAGATCGTGCTGATCGGGCTGGTGCTGATGGTGGTGCTGATCTTCCGTCCACGCGGGTTGTTCGGCAGTCGCAAAGCGCTGATCGGACATGGCGCGACGGTACCCGAGTAGGGGGCGCGCAAGACCGCCCGGCACGGTACGGACCAGCGGTCGCGCGTTCGTGGCTTAATCGGCCGTAGTTTTAACCAGCAACTGAGAAGGAGACATGGCAATGTTCAAGGTAAAACTCAAACATCTTGTGGTACTCGGTACCAGCCTCGGCTTGGCGGCGCTCGCCGCGCCATCGATGGCCGCGCAGGACTGCACGGTCAACATCGGCGCCGACATGGCGTTGACCGGATCGCTCGGCGCGCTCGGGCAGGCGATCGCCAACGGCACGCGGCTGGCGGTGAGCGACGTGAACTCAGGCGGCGGAGTCAACGGGTGCAAGCTCGCTTTGGTGCTGGGTGACGACCAGACCAGTCCGACGGTAGGCGTCGACGTGGCCAAGAAACTGGTCGACATCAACCACGTTCCGGCCATCGTCGGCGCGCTGTCAAGCGGCGTTAGCATGGCGATACTGACTTCGGTCACCGCACCGGGGCAGGTCGTGCAGATCAGCCCCGCATCGACGTCGCCGGCCTTCACTCAACTTGCTGCCCAAGGCAAGACCGGCGGCTACTGGTTCCGCACCACGCCGTCCGACGCCTTGCAAAGCGTGGCTATGGCGCAGGTCGCGCGCGAGGCGAAGTTCAAAAAGGTGGCGGTAATGTACATCAACAACCCTTACGGTGAGGGCCTGTCTGCAGGCTTCGCCAAGGCCTTTGGGGCGCTCGGCGGCAAGGTGACCGCCAACGTGGTCTACAACGACAAGCAGCCGTCCTACCGCTCCGAGGTGACCCAGGCAATGGCGGGCAGCCCGGACGCCTTATTCCTGATCGGCTACCCGGGTGACGGCACTACCATCGCGCGCGAGTGGGTCTCGGCCGGCGGACCGCAGAAATTCCTGTTCCCCGATGGCCTGCAGGCGCAGAAATTCATCGATGACGTGGGCGCGAAGTACATGAAGGTCGTATGGGGCACTGCGGCCGGCTCGGTGGAGACTCCGTCGCTTAAGGTTTTCCGCGAGGAATACAAGAAGGCGCACGGCGACTACCCGACCCAGGCCTACATGACCAACGCCTACGACGCGGTGATGGTGATCGCGCTGGCAATGGAGCACGGCAAGGGCAACAGCGGTCAGATCGTCCGTGACAACATCCGCAAGGTGACCGGCGATGGCGGACAAGCGGTCTACGCCGGGGCAAAGGGCTACGCCGAAGCGGTGAAGCTGCTGAATAAAGGCAAGCGCGTGCATTACATCGGCACCGCCGGGCCGCTCACTTTCGATAAATACGGCGATGTCTCCGGGCCGATGGCAATCTGGACGGTCAAGGACGGCAAGGTGACCAACGAACGCATGATGAGCGTCAAAGCCATCGAAAAGATCGCCGCCAAGATCAAGGGCTAAAGCAGTCGGCTGCCCCGGGGCCGGGTCGACGGCTCCGAGGGCGTCTTTCCCTGCGCCTTGCCGCGCCGACCGGGTCTGCACCGGTTCCTGTGCCTGACATCGGCCGAGTTTCGGTCAAGGTCCAGCGGAAATGAAAAAGGGGCTACGATTTACGTAACCCCTTTATTTTTGGTGGCGAATCCGTGATTCGAACACGGGACCTGCGGATTATGATTCCGTCGCTCTAACCGGCTGAGCTAATTCGCCAAGCGAAGGCGCGGATTATCCTCGCGCGGCACCGCTCCTGTCAAGCGATCGTGCCTGCTATGCGACTGAATCCAGAAAGAAATAATAAGCGTGTGCGACCTGTGGGCGGAGCTGCCGGGGAGGCGGCGCAGTCCTGGGCCGGTTCTCACGGTTGCCACAGTTTGTGCTTGTTTGCGGTCTTTGCGTTTAGAATCACTTATGGACTTCGATGTCGTCATTGTGGGCGCCGGCCTGGTGGGCGCGAGTTTCGCCATGGCACTGCGCGGTGCCGGGCTCAAGCTGGCATTGGTCGAGGCGAAGGCGCCGGGAGTTGTCGCCGACGACTGGGATAGCCGCGTCTATACCATCAGCCCCGGTAGTATCGCGTTCCTGCAAAGTTTGGGCGTATGGAAGCGGCTGGATCCCAGCCGCATCGGTGCCGTGCATGAAATGCACATCTACGGCGATGCCGCGAATGCGCAGCTGCGCTTCTCCGCCTACGAGGCCGGCGTGGCCGAACTCGCCGCTGTCGTCGAGAGTCGGCGCCTGCAATCGGTGCTGTGGCAGGGACTGGAACACCAGCACGAATTGGAACTCATCTGTCCGGAGCGTTGCACGGCGCTGCAGCTGCGCGAGGACGCAGTCGAACTCAGTCTGGCCGGCGGCAGAACCCTGCAGGCGAGGCTGGTGGTCGCGGCTGATGGCACGCATTCCTGGGCGCGGCAGGCGGCAGGGATCGCAGCAGAGCTGAAAGCGTACGGGCAGATGGGCGTGGTGGCGAATTTCGCGTGCGCGCGGCCGCACCGCAACACGGCGTTCCAGTGGTTTCGCGGTGACGGCATACTCGCTTACCTGCCGTTGCCCGGGGAGCGCATGTCGATGGTTTGGTCTACGCCCGATGCCCACGCCGCAGAACTCCTCGAACTTCCGGCAGATGCGCTCTGCGCCCGGGTGGCCGAGGCAGGAAAAGATGCGCTGGGGGAACTCGGCCTGCTGTCGCCCGCGTTGCAGTTTCCGCTCGCGCGGCTGCGCGCGGCGCGCCTGGTTGCGCCGCGCATCGCGCTCATCGGCGACGCCGGCCATGTGGTGCATCCTCTGGCGGGCCAGGGCGTCAACCTCGGTTTCGGCGATGCCCGTGTTCTGGCCCAGGCGCTGATGCAGCGTGAACAATTTCGCGATCCGGGCGGAATTCGACTGCTGCGACGCTATGAGCGCGCCCGCGCCGAAGATATACTCGCGTTTGCCTGGGTGACGGACGGATTGCAGCGGCTGTTCGCCGCACCGGGCGCCGCAGCGGCGAAGCTGCGCAATGCGGGATTGAACTTGACCAACGAATTACCCGTCATAAAAAACCTGCTGATCCGCCGTGCCCTGGGCTGAGGCATTATATGAGAATCTGTTGCAATATGCGTTTTGCAATGGCCCGATCTAGGGGGAGAATGAGAGGAGACGCCCCGAAGGTCTCGATCCCCCTTTGGGGGGAAAGTCCCCTCTGGGATATCCCCTCATTTTGAAATAAACGCCAAAGGAATGTTATGTTGAAACGCTTAGTAGTCCTTGTTCTGCTCGGCTCGGTGTTGGCGCTGGCGCAGGCCGCCGAACCCGCGGGTAAGCTTTCCACCGAAAACGTCATCAAACATGCGCTCGAAGAGCGGCTGGGCGGGGTCAAGATCGAGTCGGTGACCAAGACCCCCTACCTCGGGCTATACGAAGTGCATGTAGGCCCCGAGATCATCTACACCGACGCGAAGATGAGCTACATCTTCAGCGGCAGCATTATCGATGCCAAGACCATGCAGAACCTGACGCAGAAGCGCTTGAGCGAACTGAACGCCATTTCGTGGAACGACCTGCCGCTAGACGCCGCTTTCAAGACCGTGCGCGGCAACGGCAAGCGCGTGCTGGCGGTATTCGTCGACCCCAACTGCCCTTATTGCAAGCGTTTCGAAAAGGAACTGGTCAATGTCGACAACATCACTGTCTACACTTTCCTGTTCCCGATCTTGTCGCAGGATTCGCAGCGCAAGGCGCAGGCGATCTGGTGCTCCGCCGACAAGTCCAAGGCCTGGAGCGATTGGATGCTGAACGGCAAGGTGCCGGCATCGGCGAGCTGCGAGACACCGATCACGGAGAACCTGGCGTTCGCGCGCAAGAACAACATCACCGGCACGCCGACGCTTATATTCGCCAACGGCCAGCGCGTGCCCGGCGCGGTTTCGGCGGAGCGGCTGGAGAAGATGCTTGCGCTGAACGACAAGAAATAGTCCTTGCCGCAGTAAGGGCCGTCGCGCGGCCCGAAAGACTTTCGCGTTCGGCGGCCTATTCGCGCCTATTGCGGCAGCGGATAGTCCCGCGGCAGCAATACCCACATCCTGGCGCTCTGGCGCATGCGGCCCGCCTGCGCGCCCGCGGCATCGCCGAACCCCCAGAAGTAATCGGCGCGCACCGCGCCGCGGATCGCGCCACCGGTATCCTGAGCAAGCACCAAACGTTGCAGCGGCTGCGAACTGCCAGGCCAGGTGGTGGCTAGGAACACCGGCGCGCCCAAGGGAATATAACGCGGGTCGACGGCGATGGAGCGCTCCGGCGTGAGCGCGACGCCGAGGGCGCCCACGGGGCCACCCGTCGTCGGAGGGCCACCCGTCGTCACGGGGTCACCCGTCGTCTTGGCGCCGTCTGCGCCGGTACTTTCGCCGCTTGCCGGCGCAGGCAATTCGCGGAAAAAAACGTAACTCGGGTTCTGGTCGAGCAGCGCTCGCACTTTTGACGGATGTGCCTCTCCCCAGGCCTTGATGCCCTGCATCGATGCGTCTTCCGGTTTCAATTCGCCGTGCTCGACCAGGTAGCGCCCGATGGACTTGTACGGCTGGCCGTTCTGGTCGGCGTATCCCACGCGCACCAACTCGCCCGAAGGCAGTTGCACCCGGCCCGAGCCCTGAACTTGCAGAAAAAACAGATCCACGGGGTTGTCCACCCACAACAGCACCTTGCCGGCGAGGGAGGGAAGCCCGCGCTCGATCTCGGCGCGCGGGTAATACGGCACCACGCGCCGGCCCTCGAGCCGTCCGCGCAGGCGCAGGTGCTTCAGTTCCGGATCGATCGCAGCCAGATCGACGGTCAGCAGATCATCCGGAGCGGCATAGATCGGATAGCGATACGGCCCCTCCTTGATGCGGCTGCCGCGCAGCAGCGGTTCGTAGTAACCGGTGGCAAGTCCCTGCACGCTGCCGTCGGCGTCGGCGACCCGATAGGGCAGGAATTGCGACTCGAAGAATTCACGCACCGAGGCGTTTGCCGGCAGCCGCTCGGCCAGCGCGCAGCTCTGGTGCCAAGGCGCTTGCGCCTCGAGCCGGGAGCAACTGCGCAAGAAAGCCGGCCATGCGGCGCGCAGATCGCCGTCTTCCCAGCCCGGCAGATCGGACCAGTTCACCGCCGCCAGCGTCTTCGCCTTGGGCGGCGCCGGCGTGGGCGCCGGGCATACCGGGCAGACGGGGCAGGTCGCGGCGGCAGAGGAGGGCTGGACTGCCGGTGCGACCGGACGCACGGTAGCGCAGCCGGCAAGCAGCGCAAGCAGCAGCGCTGCAGCGAACGTGCGCCATGAGCTTATGAGGCACGCCATCGGAGACGGAGTGAAGCTACGCATGGGGATTTTCTAGATCGAATCTCGTGGTTCCATGGTCGGCCCGAGGGCGGGACTCCGACGAAAAACCAACTACGAACAACGAACAACGAACCACGAACAACGAACAACGAACAACGAACCACGAACGACGAACCACGAACGACGAACCACGACCTAATGCAGCACGCGCGGTACCGAGAGGGTGAATTCCGGTATCGGCGCGTCGAACTGGGTGCCGTCCTCGGCCACCATCTGGTAGCTGCCGCTCATGGTGCCGACCGGGGTGGCGAGCGCGGTGCCGCTGGTGTACGCGAAGTGCTCGCCTGGCTTAAGCAGCGGCTGAGTACCGACGACCCCCAGCCCGCGCACCTCCTGCACCTGGTTATGCGCATCGGTGATGATCCAGTGGCGGCTGATCAGCTGCGCTGGCACGGTGCCGCTGTTGCGGATGGTGACGGTATAGGAGAACACGAAGCGCTCTTTCGCTTCGTCCGACTGATCGGAGATGTATTGGGTCTCGGTGGAGACATCAACGGCGTATTTCTTGGCGGACGACATGCAGCCATTTTACACCGCGGTGCCTGCGCTTGCCGACGGTAGCTACGTTTTTTGCCGCGTGCCCGAACGAGCGGGTAAAATGCGCACAAACTTTGTCCGACTCCGAGCAGACGTCATGGCCGCCTACCGCATCGCGCCGAGCATACTTTCTGCCGACTTCGCCCGCCTGGGCGAGGAGGTGACGGGCGTGATCGACGCCGGCGCAGACATGATCCATTTCGACGTGATGGACAATCATTACGTGCCCAACCTGACCATAGGTCCGCTGGTGTGCCAGGCGATCCGGCCGCTGGTCAAGGCGCCCATCGACGTGCACCTGATGGTGAAGCCGGTGGACCGCATCGTGCCCGACTTCGCGCGGGCCGGCGCCGACATCATCAGCTTTCATCCGGAAGCGAGCGAGCATATCGATCGCACTATCGGCCTGATCCATGAGCACGGCTGCAAAGCGGGGTTGGTGTTCAACCCGGCTACGCCGCTCGATTATCTGGATCACGTGCTCTACCGCCTGGACTTGGTGCTGATCATGTCGGTCAATCCCGGCTTCGGCGGACAGAAATTCATCCCGCATGCGCTCTCCAAGCTGGCCGAAGCCCGCCGCCGCATAGACCAAAGCGGGCGCGAGATCATGCTCGAGGTCGACGGCGGCGTCAATGCGGACAACATCGCCGGGATCGCGCGCGCCGGGGCCGACACCTTCGTCGCCGGTTCCGCCATTTTCGGCGCCGGGGACTACAAGGCGACGATCGCCGCGATGCGCGCGGCGATCCAGACTGCCTGAGCTGTCCATGCCGCTCGCGCGCGGCATTGCTGCCGTCATGGTCGACCTCGACGGGACCTTGCTCGACACCGTACCCGACATTGCCGCCGCGGCCGAACGCATGCTCGACGCGCTGGAACTGCCGCAGCGCAGTACGGAGGAAATCCGCAGTTTCATCGGCAAGGGCATTCCCAATCTGGTGCAGCGCTGCCTGCAGGCGAGCGCCAGCGAGACAGGGGCCGAGGCCTTGCAGGCCGAGGCACTGGCTTTGTTCCAGGATTTCTATTTCGAGGAATCCGGCCGGCGCACGGCCATCTATCCGGGCGTGATCGAAGGCTTGGAGCGTTTTCGCTCGATGCGCCTGCGGCTGGCCTGCGTCACCAACAAGGCGGCGCGCTTTACCGTCCCGCTGCTCGAACGAATGGGGCTGGCGCCCTGGTTCGAGCTGGTGGTGAGCGGCGATACGCTGGCGCGCAAAAAACCCGATCCGATGCAGCTCGAGCATATTTGCGCGGAGTTCGCGCTCGCGCCGCCCGAGGTGTTGCTGATCGGGGACTCGGCCAACGACGCGCTCGCGGCGCGTGCCGCCGGCTGTCCGGTGGCGTGCGTTTCCTATGGCTACAGCGAGGGCGGGAGCGTGCGCGATCTGGACTGTGATGCTATAGTTGGCTCCTTAGCAGAGGCTGCAGACATTCTTAGAAGCGCACGGTCGTGATACTCGAAAAATCCGGAAAATGGGCGCGTTTCGCCCGGGAAGGCTGGCGCCGCTGGCGATCCTAGCCGCGTTCGCCGGGCGCATGCGGTTTCGCGCCCAACCCCAGCCGTATTTCCCGGATCGTTTTTTGGAGCAGTCATGACTGAAGTCGAATTCAAGCGCTTCGCCGCGCAGGGTTTCAACCGTATTCCGGTGGTCCTCGAGACCTTTGCCGACCTCGATACGCCGCTGTCCATCTACCTGAAGCTGGCCAACAAGCCCTTTTCCTATCTGCTCGAATCGGTGCAGGGCGGAGAGCGCTTCGGCCGCTATTCCTTCATCGGCCTCGCCTCGTCCACGCGTATCAACGTGGACGGCGGGACCGTCCTGGTATTGTCGGGCAATCGCATTGCCGAGCGCTCCGACGCGGGCGATCCGCTGCTATTCATCAATAACTATCTCAAGCGTTTCAAGGTCGCGGCTTTGCCCGGGCTGCCTCGCTTCTGCGGCGGTCTGGTCGGCTGCTTCGGTTACGACACGGTGCGCTATATCGAGCCGCGCCTCGCGCATTCCGCGCCGCCGGATACGCTGGGTACGCCCGACATATTGCTGATGCTGTCCGAGGAGGTCGCCATCGTCGACAACCTTTCGGGAAAGCTGACGCTGGTGGTGTACGCCGAGCCGGAAGTGCCCGGCGCGTATCAGAAGGCGCGCGCGCGTCTGCGCGAACTGCTTGCCGCGCTGCGTGCGCCGGCGCAGATCCCGGCGGAGACGCGGCATCCCACCGCGCAGCCGCAATCGGCCTTCGGGGAAGACGGCTTCAAGGCGGCGGTGGAGCGCGCAAAGCGTTACATTCATGACGGCGACGTGATGCAGGTGGTGCTGTCGCAGCGCCTGTCGCTGCCGTTCGCTGCCCAACCGCTGGCCCTGTACCGCGCGCTGCGCACGCTCAACCCCTCGCCTTACATGTTTTACTTCGACTTCGAGGACTTCCACGTGGTCGGTGCTTCGCCCGAAATCCTGGTGCGGCTGGAAGGCGACAAGGTGACGCTGCGGCCGATCGCCGGCACGCGCCCGCGCGGCAAGACTGCTGAGGAAGACGAGGCGTTGGCTGCGGAACTGCTGGCCGATCCGAAGGAGCGCGCCGAGCACGTCATGCTGATGGATCTGGGCCGCAACGACGTCGGCCGCGTCGCCGCGACCGGGAGCGTGCGCGTGACCGAGAACATGGTGATCGAACGCTATTCGCATGTGATGCATATCGTCTCCAACGTCGAGGGCAGGCTGCGCGATGGGCTGGACGCGATGGCGGTGCTGCGCGCGAGCTTTCCCGCAGGCACGGTGTCGGGCGCGCCCAAGGTGCGCGCGATGGAAATCATCGACGAACTGGAGCCGGCGAAGCGCGGCATCTACGCCGGCGCCGTAGGCTATCTCGGCTTTCACGGCGACATGGACCTGGCGATCGCGTTGCGCACCGCGCTGCTCAAGGACGAGGTGCTCCATATGCAGGCGGGCGCCGGCATCGTCGCCGACTCCGACCCGGCGTCGGAATGGAAGGAAACGCTGGCCAAGGCGCGGGCGGTACTGCGCGCCGCGGAAATGGCGTCGGGCGGCCTAGACACCCGCCTGGAGGACTGATCATGCTGCTCATGATCGACAACTACGACTCCTTCACCTACAACCTGGTGCAGTATTTCGGCGAACTCGGCGAAGAGGTGCGCGTAGTGCGCAACGACGCCATCGACATCAAAGGTATTGCGGAACTTGCGCCCGCGCGTATCGTCATCTCTCCCGGACCGTGCACGCCGAACGAAGCCGGCATCTCGGTGCCGCTGATCCGCGAATTCGCGGGCAAGCTGCCCATACTCGGCGTGTGCCTCGGGCATCAGGCGGTTGGCCAGGCCTTCGGCGGTCGTATCGTGCATGCCGGCCGGGTGATGCATGGCAAGACTTCCGACATTCGCCACGCATCGAAGGGCGTGTTCGCCGGCCTGCCCTCCCCGTTTCGCGCGACCCGCTACCACTCGCTGGTGATCGAGCGCGCGAGCCTGCCGGATTGTCTCGAAGTCACGGCCGAGAGCGAAGACGGCGAGATCATGGGAGTGCGGCACCGGCAGTTCGCGGTAGAAGGGGTGCAGTTCCATCCGGAATCGATACTCACCGAACACGGCCACGCGCTGCTCAAGAATTTTCTCCGATAGAGGCCCAATCATGTCGATGACACCACAGGAAGCGCTGCAGCGCGTGATCGAGCACCGCGAAATTTTTCACGACGAAATGCTCGATCTGATGCGTAGCATCATGAGCGGACAGATGTCGCCGGTGATGATCGCGGCGATCACCATCGCGCTGCGGGTGAAGAAGGAGACCATAGGCGAAATCACCGCGGCAGCGCAGGTGATGCGCGAGCTTGCAACCAAGGTGGAGGTGAAAGACGCGCACAATCTGGTCGATGTGGTGGGTACCGGCGGCGACGGCGCGCGCACCTTCAACATCTCGACTGCCGCCATTTTCGTCGCAGCTGCGGCCGGGGCGCGCGTGGCCAAGCATGGCGGGCGCGCGGTGTCCTCGCAGTCGGGCAGCGCCGACGCGCTCGAGGCGCTGGGGGTCAACATCAATTTGACGCCGGCGCAGGTGGCGCGGTGCATCGACGAGGTCGGCGTCGGCTTCATGTTCGCGCCCAGCCATCACACGGCGATGAAGCACGCGGCACCGGTGCGGCGCGAATTGGGGGTGAGGACGATATTCAATATCCTCGGGCCGCTCACCAATCCGGCCGGGGCACCGACCCAGCTCATGGGCGTGTTCCATCCCGACCTCGTCGGAATACAAATCCGCGTGCTGCAACGCCTGGGCGCGCGCCATGCGATGACCGTGTTCGGTCTCGAAGGCCTGGACGAAATCTCGATCAGCGGCAAAACCATGATCGGCGAGCTCAAGGACGGCCGCATCGAGGAATATACCGTGCATCCGGAACGCTTCGGTCTGCCGCTGCACGACCCGCGCTCGCTGTGCGTGGAAACGGTGGAGGAGTCGCGCGCAATGGTGCTCTCCGCACTGGAAAACAAGCCGGGCGCGGCGCGCGACATCGTAGCGCTCAACGCCGGCGCGGCGATCTATGTGGCGGGCAAGGCGGCGAGCCTCGAGGAGGGCGTGGAACAGGCGTTCGAAGCCATCGCCAGCGGCGCGGCACGGGCGAAGCTGGACAAGTTCGTGCGATTGACGCAACAACTGGGCCGTGGCTGAAGAAGCACGAAGCGCGATGCGAGTCCGTCCAACGTGAGGAACCGAACTGGAATCATGGCCTAATGCTACCCGGGTTAAGCTAGAATCCGGCTTTCGGCTTATCTCCGTGAGGCCATGATGCAATATTCCATCCTTTACGAGGCGGTCAACGACCCCGACTTCCCTCCGGGCTATTACTATGCTCATATTCCCGCGCTCGATCTCACCACGCACGGCAAAGGGATAGACGGCGCCAAAGCTGCAGCGCAGGAGTTGATCCAGGTTTGGATCGAAACCAAGCGCAGTCACGGCGAGACAGTCCCGGTCGAATCGGAATCGTTCTTCTCCCGTATCGAAGTGGACGATGCCCTATTCGGCGCGTGAGGCCCTGAAGCGGTTGCTGCGCGCAGGTTTCACTGAAGTCCGGCAAAGCGGCTCGCACAAGGTCTTGCGCCACGCCGATGGCAGACAGACTTATGTCGCCATGCACCCCGGGGATATTCCTTCCGGCACTTTGCGCAAGATCCTGAAGCAGGCTGGACTCTCGGAAGAAGAGTTCAGGAAGCTGTGAACAGACCTCCCGCCGACTTTCTCGAAAAAATACTTGCCGCCAAGGCGGAAGAAATTGCACGGGCGAAAGAGCGCCGCACCAACGCCGCTCTGCGGCGCGAGGCCGAAGCGATGCCCCCGCCGCGCGATTTCGTCGGCGCGCTCAGGGCGAAAATCGCCGGCGGGCTAGCGGCGGTGATCGCGGAAATCAAGAAGGCCAGCCCGAGCAAGGGCTTGCTGCGCGCGGACTTCGATCCGGCAGCGATCGCGGCGGGCTATGCCGCCCACGGGGCGGCATGCCTGTCGGTGCTGACCGACCGCGAGTTCTTCCAGGGGGCGCCGCAATACCTGGCGCAGGCGCGCGATGCCTGCGATCTTCCGGCGCTGCGCAAGGACTTCATGATCGACGCCTACCAGGTATACGAGGCGCGCGCGCTCGGCGCCGACTGCATCCTGCTCATTGCCGCGGCGCTCGACGTCGCGCGCATGCAGGAGCTGGAGTCGCTGGCGCGCGAATTGGGCATGGCGGTGCTGGTCGAAGTGCACGACGCCGCGGAACTCGATTCGGCGCTGGCGCTCGCCACGCCGCTCGTCGGCATCAACAACCGCAACCTGCGCAATTTCGAAACCAGGCTGGAGACCACGCTGGACCTGCTGCCGCGCATTCCGCCGGGACGCTTGGTCGTGACCGAGAGCGGCATCCGCGCGCGTGCGGACGTGGCCTTGATGCGTTCGCATGGTGTCCATGCCTTTCTCGCGGGGGAGGCGTTCATGCGTGCCGCGGATCCCGGAGTGGAGCTGCAACGCATGTTCGGAGTGGCACAGACACGGGGCTAAGCGTCGGCCGGCAAGTCGGACTGCCGCGCTTTTTCGGGCAAAAAAAACGGCCACCCGAAGGTGGCCGTTTGAGCCTCGAATCGACGTGGGTCGATTAGAAGTTGTGCGACAGACCGAGCTGGAAGCCGTTCGGGTTGAATCCGGTCCCAATAGCGCCGGTGTAACCGAAGATAAAGCCCTGCTTGGCGGCGCTGTCGTTGGCCATATGCGCATAGGTGGCATACAGGGTGGTGCGCTTGGACATCGGATGCACATAGCCCAGCGCGGTCAGCTTGGAATCGTCGCTGCTGTTCAGCTTGTCATGCCGGTCGGAATACGACACTTTGACCGAGTCGGCGCCGAACACAGGTACCGTCGCGCCCACGTTCCAGACCGTCATATCCGCCACGTTGTTGTCGACCTTGTTTTCCTGCCAGCCAGCGTTGATCGCGACGACTTTGAAGTCGTATGAGCCGGTGACCGCTGTGGTCTTTTGCGCGTCATAAAAGGTGGCTACAGGCGCAACCAGGAAAAGTTTGTTGTAGCCTACGCCGAGCATCAGCGGGCCATTGTTATACGTCCCGTTGATACCTGCCTGGCGCCCCAGATTCATCGGAGCGCCGGCCGCGCCGGTGCTGGGCATGCCAACGCCGCCGGGGAGGAAAGCTGGGTTCCCCGCTGCACCTTGGATGCTGGTATCGCCCAGGCCATACATCGCAGCCACGCTAAAGCCGTTCATGCTGGGCGAGTCGTAACGGATCGAGTTGCTCGCGCGGGTCACGCCCACATTGGTCAGCGAGTAGATCGAGCCGATGCCGGCGACGCGGAACAAGTCGTTTGCGGCCTGAATACTAAACACCGGGGTGTATTGGCGGCCGAAATTCACGCTGCCCCAGCTTGCTCCGCTCAGGCCGAGGGTAGAGACCCGCTGGAACAGCGAGGGGTTCGTGGCGTTGACGCCGCCGTAGTTATTGTCCAGGTTGCCGTTGTCCGAATTCATGCCCAATTCCAGCACGAAATTGGCTTTCAAGCCGTTGCCCATGTCCTCGCTGCCTTTGAAGCCGAGGCGCTCCGTGGTGTAGCCGGAGCCGTGCAGGCTGGTTACGGTGCCGCCATTTTGTTGATTCTGCGAAGTGAGGGCCTGGTCGATGACGCCGTAGACGCTCACACTCGACTGCGCCATCACCGGTGCGGATGCGAACGCCGCCGCAGCGCTTGCGACAGCCAGCGCGATAAGTTTCTTTTGCATTCTGGAATCTCCTTGAAGTTTGAATAGAGTCGGCAGCAATGACTCCACGTGGTTGGCCACTACCGCCGCACTTTTCCGCGCCTCCCTGGTCGGGAGTTGCTGTGTGCATTCTCACTCAAATCGACCGCGGAGCAACGCTTTTTTGTGGGGACGAAGCCTAATCAGTCCGAATTGTTGTATTTTTGCAACAAACCTCCGCTTATTTCTAAAGTCCGGCTCAGATCCTTATGATTTTTGGTTACTTAGCCGCCTCTGGCACAGTTGCGGCGATATGCGACGCGGGGCGTCAGCACCATCAAACCGGCGCCAGCTGACGGGCCGAACGGTGCTCCGTGGGGAGCGGAAACCGCCTGCTGGGGATCGATGTCGGCGAACACCAGGTCACGAAAAAAAACGTAAAACGCGCAACCATCGGCTAGAATGAAAATAGCGTTATGTTCATCAATATCGACAAGCTGATCATCGAATTCGACAAGGCACTGCGCACGCTGGCGGTGACGCCGGTTTCCGCGAGGCCCTTGCCTGGGGGTAGTCTGGCCGAGGCGGAACTGTCGCAAGCCGAAAAGCACCATGCGGCCGGTCTCATGCGAGTGAACCACTGCGGTGAGGTTTGTGCACAGGCGCTCTATCAGGGGCAGGCCTTGGCCTGCGACGATGCCGCGGTGACGCGGGCGCTGGCGCAGGCGGCGCAGGAGGAAACCGAGCACCTTGCCTGGACCGCGAAGCGTGTGGGCGAACTGGAGGGGCGCCTCAGCCTGCTCAATCCACTCTGGTACGCCGGCGCACTCGCTCTGGGCTATGCCGCGGGCAGGTTTGGCACGCGCTGGAACCTGGGCTTTCTCGCAGAGACCGAACGCCAGGTCGAGGCGCACCTGGAAGGCCACTTGGAGCGCCTCGCGCCCCAGGACGAGAAGACCCGCGCGATCGTGAAGCAAATGAAACAGGACGAAAGCGGCCATGCCCGCACCGCCTATCAACTGGGCGCGGCCGAGCTGCCCGAGCCGGTGAAGCGCGCGATGCGCGCCTCGGCGCGCGTAATGACCCAGCTTTCCTACTGGGTCTGAGCCGATACGGTTCTAGCTGGCCCTCACTCCGCCACGATCTCGTAGTCGTGCGTGATCTGCGCGGTTTTGCCGATCATGATCGAGGCGGAGCAGTATTTCTGATGCGAAAGCTTGATCGCGGACTCCACCATTGTGGTCTTCAGATTTCTGCCACGCAGCACGAAATGCATGTGGATGCGGGTGAATATCTTGGGGTCGGTTTCGGCGCGATCGGCTTTCAACTCGACACTGCAGCCGCTGATCTCCTGCCCGCTTTTCTTGAGGATGACGACCACATCGTAGGCGCTGCAGCCGCCGGTGCCGAGCAACACCATTTCCATCGGCCGCGGGCCGAGATTGCGCCCTCCGCCTTCAGGCGCGCCGTCCATGACCAGCGCGTGGCCGCTGCCCGTTTCGGCGACGAAGCTCACGCCGTCTATCCACCTCACCTTGCATTCCATCGCCGACATCCCCGGGTCAGTTAACATCTGTCGCATGAAACGCATTGCCGTCAACCGCGGATGCCGCCAATGCGACGAACGAGCGCGCATTGTAGCCGGGGCGGTGCGGGAATCGAAGGCGACACTTGGTTTGACACCGGGACGTCCCTGACATACAATCACGCCCTTTTCCGCGAAGCTGGTTTACCTCTCAATGAAAACATTTTCCGCCAAGCCGCATGAAGTCAAACGCGACTGGTTCGTGATAGACGCCACCGACAAAGTGCTCGGGCGCGTCGCCACCGAGATTGCCCGGCGCCTGCGCGGCAAACACAAGGTAATCTACACGCCGCACGTGGACACCGGCGATTTCATCGTCGTCGTCAATGCGGCCAAGCTGCGCGTCACCGGCGCCAAGGACGCAGACAAGACCTATTATCGGCATAGCGGCTATCCCGGCGGCATTTCACAGACCAGTTTTGGCAAGATGCAGGCGCGTTTTCCGGGACGGGCGTTGGAAAAGGCGGTCAAGGGCATGCTGCCCAAGGGCCCACTGGGCTACGCCATGTTCAAGAAACTGAAGGTGTACGCCGACGGCGAGCATCCGCACCTCGCACAGCAACCTAAAGCGCTGGAGATTTGAGCTATGGCTGAGAGCAGTTACAACTACGGTACGGGCCGCCGCAAGACTTCGGTGGCGCGCGTATTCATACGCCCCGGCAAGGGCAAGTTCATCGTCAACGACAAGGCGCTGGACGAATATTTCGGCCGCGAGACCGGCCGCATGGTGGTCCGACAGCCGCTGGTCCTGACCGATCATTTGCAGACCTTTGACATCAAAGTCAACGTCGACGGTGGCGGCGAGTCTGGCCAGGCCGGTGCGGTGCGTCACGGCCTCACGCGCGCGTTGATCGAATATGACCCCGCGCTCAAGCCGGCGCTCTCCAAAGCCGGGCTGGTGACGCGAGATGCACGCGAGGTGGAGCGAAAGAAGGTGGGCTTGCACAAGGCGCGGCGTGCAAAGCAGTTCTCCAAGCGATAACTCCTGCTCCAGGAAACACGAAAAAGCCGCCCGTCGAGGCGGCTTTTGTTTTTTGCGCGCTGGATTTGTTGGCTGTTAGACTAAGAGCGCCTAACAGAACTGCCGTTAGGCGCCTGATTTAGGGGAGCACGAGGGGGAGGCGCCCCGAAGGAAGTCCCCGTAGGGGATTTCCCCTCGTCTTGGCAGGCATTCTAAGGGCGCCACTGGAAGTCAATTGCGGAGTGGAAGATGATCAAGATCGGCGTGGTCGGGGGCACCGGATATACCGGAGTTGAACTGTTGCGCCTGCTGGCGCAGCATCCGCAGGCTGAATTGTGCGCTATTACCTCGCGCAAGGAAGCAGGGATGGCGGTGAGTGAGCTGTTTCCCAGCCTGCGGGGATATGTCGACCTTGCCTTTTCCGACCCCGCGGCGGCGGCGCTGGATCAATGCGACGTAGTGTTCTTCGCCACTCCCCACGCCGTCGCCATGAACGATGCCTGGCGGCTGGTCGATGCAGGGGTCCGCCTCATCGATATTTCCGCAGATTTTCGCATACAGAACGTCGCCGAATGGGAGAAATGGTACAAGGTCAAACACGCCTGCCCGGAATTGATTCCCCAGGCGGTCTACGGCCTCCCCGAGGTCAACCGCGACGCCATCCGCAAGGCGCGCATCGTCGCCAATCCGGGCTGCTATCCGACCGCGGTGCAGCTCGGCTTTTTGCCTTTGCTCGAGGCGCGCGCCATCGACGCCGGACACCTGATCGCCGATGCCAAGTCGGGCGTCAGCGGGGCGGGACGCAAGGCGGAGACGCATATCCTGTTTTCCGAGGCCTCGGACAATTTCAAGGCCTACGGCGTGCCAGGGCATCGCCACGGCGTGGAGATTGTGCAGTGCCTGGGGCAGATCATCGGCAGTGAGATCGGCCTGACTTTCGTGCCGCACCTGACGCCGATGATACGCGGCATCCATGCCACGCTGTATGCGCGCATCACGCGCGAGCTCGACTTCCAGAGGTTGTACGAGGAGCGCTACGCGCGTGAGCCCTTTGTCGATGTGTTGCCGCCGGGCAGCCATCCCGACACGCGCTCGGTGCGCGCCGCGAACACCTGCCGCATCGCCGTGCACAGGCCTCAGGGCGGCGATACACTGGTGGTGCTTTCGGTGATCGATAATCTGGTCAAGGGTGCTTCGGGCCAGGCGGTACAGAACATGAACCTCATGTTCGGCCTGGACGAATCGCTGGGTCTCGGCCAGGTGCCGATACTTCCGTAGCCGCCGCGATGCCGCAGAACCCGCTGAAAAGATTCCGCCAGCGCTTCGGCATTTCGGCGCCGCGTATGACGGTACAAACCCATGTCGCCTGGTACTGGCGATTGCTTGGCCTCGTCGCAGTATTGTCCTGCTCGTTTGCGGTGGCGGCCTGGATCTACGATGCCGGCCGGCGTATTGGCGGATTCGACAGTGGCGAGGCGAAGCAGGCCTTGTCGCAGCTGCGCGAGCGGGTAGGCACTCTGACCAAGGAAAGTGCTGCGCTGCGCGCCAGCGTAAACGCCAGCGAAAGCAAGCTGCAGATCGAGCGTGCAGTGCAGGCCCAGTTGACGAAACAGGTGAAGACGCTGGAAGATGAGAATGCCCGGCTGAAGGAGGATCTGGCATTTTTCGACAACCTGATCCCCAGCACCCGCCACGACAACAGCTTGTTGATCAACCGCTTCCGTGTCGATCCGGGGGATCTGCCGGGCGAGTTTCGCTACCGTCTGTTGCTGATGCAGGGCGGCGAGCGCGTCCAGCCGTTCCAGGGCAGTCTGCAGCTGCTGGTGAGCCTGCAGCAGGATGGCAAAGATGCTATCATTACTTTGCCTGAGGCGCGGGCAGACAAGGCCTATCAGCTAAGTTTCAAGTATTTCCAGCGGGTCGAGGGCACGTTCCGCGTGGCGCCGGACGCAAAGGTAAAGATGGTGCGTGTGCGGATCTTCCAAAACGGGTCGGCCCAGGCGCGTGCGACGCAAAGCTTCAATCTCCCCTAGCAGGGGAAACGGGAATCGCGAGTAGACGCTTTCACTCGCTTTGTCAGTACCTTAATGGGGGTGGTCAATGTTCCGCAGAAAGGCGAGCAAGCCGCACAGCCGTATCGATAGCCTGATAGGCGCCGGCACCGTTATCGAAGGCAATGTCACTTTCTCCGGGGGCATGCGCGTTGACGGCGAGATCAATGGCAACGTCATTGCTGCCGGCGACCAGCCAAGCACGCTGGTGGCGAGCGAGCAGGCCCGCATAGACGGCGAGATCCATGTTTCCCATTTGGTGGTGAACGGGGCCATAAACGGCCCGGTGCATTGTGCCGAATTCCTGGAACTTCAGGCACGTTCGCGGGTCAAGGGCGATGTGTATTACAATACTCTGGAAATGCACCTCGGTGCGGTGGTGGAAGGCCGATTGGTGCATGCGTCAGGCGCCGCCGAGGGCGGCAAGACGGTCGAATTGAAGATTGCCTCGCGCAGTTGATGGTGGGCATAATGGTGACAGGACTATTTTCAGGAGTAAGGACATGAACGCAGTAGCAGAGATGCCCGCCCCGTTGCTCTTTACCGACAATGCGGCGAACAAGGTGAAGGAGTTGATTGAGGAAGAGGGCAACAACGAGCTCAAGCTGCGTGTATTCGTCAGTGGCGGCGGCTGTTCCGGTTTCCAGTACGGTTTTACCTTTGATGAAGTCAAGAACGAGGATGACACCGCAATGGAAAAGAACGGCGTCACGCTGCTGATCGATGCGATGAGCTACCAATACCTGGTCGGGGCGGAAATCGACTACCAGGAAGGCCTGGAAGGTGCGCAGTTCGTGATCAAGAATCCGAACGCGACCAGCACTTGCGGTTGCGGGTCGTCTTTTTCTGCCTAGCGGAATCAAGAATTGGGGTGTTGCCCACCTTAGGCGCGATGCCCATAAGCAGCCCGTGTTAGGTCTTCGCGCGGGCGGTCGCTAAATAGTCAAACAAAAGTGTGAAACGGGAGCCGCGGCTCCCGTTTTCTTTGGGTGCGCCCGGCAGGGCGCACATACTTGGGGGTGGAAGTCCCCTACATGCCCGGCAAGGGGAAGTGTTAGCCGAACGGCAAGGGTGTCGCGGGCGACTGCGAATCTGAAGGAAGCTGAAGGCAA
>Ga0307377_10002060_pt1 | contig 24173 bp, 43 predicted proteins | sample TR3MG_FD_202535 | JGI IMG/M metagenome (GOLD analysis project Ga0307377, IMG submission 202535) | Soil microbial communities from Risofladan, Vaasa, Finland - TR-3 | ecosystem: Environmental > Terrestrial > Soil > Coastal area > Acid sulfate soil | place: Finland: Risofladan, Vaasa | collected...
TATTTTCTTGCGTTTGAATGCCTTTTACTTTGTGTTTTCCAACCCATTTTTAGTTTGTTCTATACATCACAGAACCATCTTTAAGTTCAACTTCATTTCCATCATAAGTTGAAAGGAAATGAGCAACCCCATCAGTATTAATTGCATTTATTGATGCCTGTTCAGTATCAATCTGAACAAATGATTGTTTCAAATATTCTTCTTCTGTATAAATTCCCTGTTCATTAACAAGATAATCCTTTGCATCTCTCTCCAAACTCTGTAATGCATCATCATACATTTCATCTCTGAGTTTTTCTTCTGCTTTATCTAACATTTCTTCTTTCTTTTTATCAGAGAGTTTTTGGAACTTTTCATAATCAAAACCTGATTCTTCAATCAATCTCTGTCCATCATCTTCATCTCTAATATCAGATGCATAACTATCAGTTAAATCTCCTGCTAATAATCTTTTATCAGTATCAGAAATATAAGTAAATTCATTTAACCAATCCTGAACAAAGTTTTCCGGTTCATCATCTAACTGCTCTTTAACATAATCTCTTGCCTGATTTTCTGCATCATCATAAGAATCAAAGATTAACCATTCTTCTCCATTCTCAAATTCAACTACATTCCCTCTATCTTCATCATAATTATTTACTGCTTTAGAATCAACATATTCTTCTACTGCTTTTTGTTGTTCTTTGCTCATACCAAAATCTTGTTTTGATGCATCATAAGGTTTGCAATCATGAAGATTCATCTTTCCATCTCTATCACTATCAAGAGTAGTTTTGAACCTGCTTTTAGGTTTTGCATACAATCCACCTGCTTTACCATACTTCTTTGCGTTTGAATGCCTTTTACTCTGATTTCTATCGTAATTTCTCCAACCTTTCTTCATAATTTACCACCTATCATATTTCTCAATTTGATTTTCAGGATTGTTTAAGTTTGTATCTTTATCTAATTTTCCAAACTTTTCCGGGAACTCTTTTTGTAAGAGTTTTCTTCTTTCGTAATCACTTTTATCCCATACTCTTCTCGGAGAATAAAATCTTCCAACCCATTCCTGAAAATAATAATCTCTTTCATCAGGTTCTCTGTTAAATGCTTTCCTGAAAAAATCTTTTATTTTTTCCTGTGTTGGTTTCCTGCTCACAATTAAGTTGTGATTGTTTTTCTTTGCATACTTTTCCCATTCTTTGATTGTTCCTGCCGGAGAACTTACTTCTTCTCCTTTCAGTTTGTAATCTGCATCTTTACCACCTAAAGAATAATCTGATTTTTCAACAATAAGATTTCCTTTGTTAGAAAATCTGCTCTTTGGTTTTGCATACATTCCACCTGCTTTACCAAACTTTCTTGCGTTTGAATGCCTTTTAGTTTGAGATTTCCAACCTTTTCCTTTCATTGTTTTCTCCTCTTCCTATTAATAACAAATCTTCCAACCAAAGCAATGCCTAACAACCCGGCAAAAGCAATTCCACCATAAAGAGTTGAACCTAACAAATCAATAGGCACATCTGCTATTGCATTACCTGTGAATTGTGGAACATACCCTGATACAACTTCTTCAATAGTATAAGTTGAAAAACCTGTAACATCAAAAGTTAAGGTGTCCTCTCCATCATTCAAAACAATGTTTGTGCATTCAGTTGTGCATACAACACCATCTTTTTTGATTATTACATCTCCTATATCAGTTGCAGAGATATTTTCAAATGTAAGTTCTGCACTTATATTTAAATCATTGAATATAGCATCTCCTGAATCCAAACCTATACTCTTATCTGCAATTTCAACAACAGAGTTAAAGTTTAGTTCCTGAGAACCTGCAAAATCTCTGTTATCATCAAAAACTATTTTACCATTAGCATTATCCAACACTAAACTAAAATTATCCCAAACAACAGATGATAAATCAGTAGTATCAACACCATTGAACTCAGAGAATATCGGACAATTTCCAATGTTTACACCAATATATTCTCCATTCTCTGAATAAGTATTATCAGTAAGAGTATCATAATCACAGAACTTAGTTCCAACATTTGTATCATTAACTATTTCTTTGAACTCACTACCTTTAAACACAACATCTGTTCCACCAATGATTTGCAACTGAGTATCAAATTCATTACCATCAAACAACAAATCATTTACACTTGCAACTATAAACTTTTGTGTATCTGCCTGTCCATCAGGAGAAATAAAAGCATTATCTTTGAAAACACCTGTTGTTGAACCATAAATATAACTCATCTCCCCATAATCATTTGTTAGATTGTAAAGAAGATTATTAGAGAAATTAACCTCAGAAAGAACCATCATTAAAGCAGAAGATGTGCCTGTATTAGCATTAGTAAGATTATTATAACTTATTTCTCCCTGAAAACTTCTGAAAAACATTCTTGTATCAGTATTAAGATTGTTACGATTAATTAAACCATCAACTACATTTCTTGCATAAATACCCACACCAACATTTTCTAAGTTGTTATCTAAAACAATTACACCAACACATTCAGTTCCATAAAAATTACAACTAATATAAAAACCACTTCCCAAATTACTCATATTGTTGTATTGATAAAGAACATTTGATGCATCTCCCAAAACATCTATTCCCCAACCACTATCACTACAAATATTATTTAAGAAATTAATGTTGTTTCCATCTCCAACTTCCCCACAACCATTAACCATATTACTGAAAATGTTTCCATCAACATATAAATCACTCACAAAATTGTTATCAGGCACAAAATCAAACCCAAAATTTAGGTTATAAAACTCACTTGTAAGAACAGAGAAACCTGAAAGGTTCTTATCTCCAAAAATCATTATTCCATTACCAACTAAACCATTTAATTCACTATTAGCAATAGAAAAATTATCTGCAACCCCAAATTCATCATTAGCAACAATATGAATTAAAGCAAAATCATCATAAGTAGCATTAGGTGTTAAACCATAACTATTAAGAACAACATTTGCTATATTATCATTATAACCATCTGCAAAAAATAATATTTTTGTAAAAATCAGTTCAGAACCATTAAAATCAATAGTTAAATCAACACTATCAAGATTAATATAACCCATTTGTTCTCCTGTATTATTAACTACAACTTGTTCAAAAGTTGTTGAAGATGTAATATTACATGGAATATTATCAAGATTAGAATTACATTCAACTGCACTAATCATTGAGATACTAAGTAAGAAAACTAATCCTATTAACACAAATATTTTTTTCATATTGAAACCACCCATAATAACATAAATTTGGTTTAGAAACTATAAAAATATTGTTATCCTAAAGAATAAGAGAACCTGCAATAGATATTAAACCCACAAATATCCATACAAGAATTTGATGTTCAAAATCTTTAATCCTAACAAAAAATTCATGTTCAGGAATGAAAGGAAGAGCAACAACCCTCATCTCAGTAGTTGTTTTCTCAGTTCTATTCTCATCTAATAATTCAATCTGTTCCATTTTTATTCAAACATTTTTTACAAACAAACACCCATTTGGAAACCAAATCCATTGTTAAAGATGCATCTTTTATTTCATACATCACTAAACCAACAACATCAGTATTTTCACATCTGCACATAATCATTTTTACCTATTTGCATTCACAGGCATCTCATACAAAGATTTTTCTTCAATCCTCTTCTGATGTCCACTATCAAGTCCCGTTGCCTTATCGACTATTGTTTTGCTATCTCTGAGCATCTCAAACATTATGCCTCTTTCTGCCTCTTTCAAGATTGCGTAGTCGATTTTTCTTACATCTAAGAAATCATCATTTATGAACCAATACTCTGAAATTGGAATTAAACTAAAACCATATAATGTTACATCTCCAACTAATTCATCATGTTGATTTGGAGAAACTCTAACAACATCTTCCTCAGAGAATAACCTGCCTATAAAAGATGATGAATGAGAAACAGAGAAAACATCTTGCTCTTCTCTACCTATATCATAATCAACTTCTTCTCTTCCATTCTCTTTATTTTTAAGCATAATTGTTTTGCCTTTCTCATCTACTTTAATGGTTTTTGTAAGAACACTTATCCGGCAATAACCTGTAATGTTACCCCATTGAACTCTTGAATGTCCACTATCCCCTGAAATAAATAAGTTTTTCAGAATCCCTGCATCTCCTTTTTTACAAGCATCAATTAACTTCATCTTATTCACATAGGTAACATCAAACTTTTGTTTCTTAAAGAAAAAATACCATATCAAATAAATTATACCACCAATTATTGCAAGAATAAATGCAATTATGAAAACCCATTTAATAATATTAAGAAAACCTCTGATACCAAAAAACACAAATATTAACACAATAACTGCTATTAATATTAACAATACAATGAACAATCCTTTTCCTTTTCCATCTCTTGTTGTTCTCATAGTTTAGAAACCTGCAATCATTTGGTATTGCTCTTTAACTTCTTTTAAGTATCTCTTTTTGAGTTGTTTAACTTCTTTCTTAGATTTTGCATTCATCACATCAAGATAAAACTTTTTCTTCAAATCAGTTTCTTCTAATGATGGTTTAGGCACATCTTCCGGTTTGATTGGTTCAACAACTTTTTCAGTTGATTCCTCTGTTTTAACCTCAATTTCAAGAGAATCACTCTTTTTTGCCTTTGATAAATCCTCTGTAACAGGTTCTTTTTCTTTTTTGGTATCAACTATAACCTCAGAATTACTGCTCTCAGAATCATTCTTTTTAACAACTATTTCATCTTGTAAAGCAAGAATCTTCTCTTTCTTCTGATTTAATTTGTAAGAAACAAAGAACCAAAGAGAACCTGTAAAAATCATCACACCAAAAATACCCATTATAAGTTTCATAACAAACATTCGGATTTTTCTATTTAACAAAGAATCAAATTCTTGAAAAGAATTAGCAACAACCCCATTAACCATAACTTCAAATTGCAACCCTGCATCATCAATGTATGCTTTAATCTCATTTCTTGTAAGGAAATGTTCTTTTACAACAAACTTTTCAAACACCTGTTCAGGATTAGATGTAGAAGAAGATGTTGTAGTTGGTGTAACCTGCCTATTAACACTTTGTTGTGCAAAAACCACAGGCATCAAAATTAAGATTAATAATAGTAACCAAATTGTTCTCATAAAAAAAAGAAAAAGAATAATAGTATAAAAATATTTCTAATTCTTAGGTTTAAAACTAATACCAACCCATAAGATTATTATGATTAACATTAAAATTAACCATATTGCAGGATTCAAAAATGGTATTCCTGCAATAGTTGGTTCAACTCTGAGTTTAGAACTACAACTAAACATGAAAACTTTTCTGTAATCCCCATCAGTAACATCAGATGTGTATAAAGGCACACCCCCAACTTCATCTAACTTTGCATCTCTTGATGCACTCAAAGAGTTATCTGTGCAGAGAGCAGGATTACTGCATTCATACAACCCACTATCAACTTCATAATAATAATTATCTGGAATCTTACAACTATCCAATGGACAATAAATATTTCTTTTATACCAACTCATCTCAGATTTAGGTAACTCATAAGCATCTGCAACACACAAATCAACTTCATTAAGAACATTATAGATTATTGCATCTAACTCACATTCAGAGCAACCTGTTTGGATATACCTAAAACTTCCATTATAAAACTTTTTACAATCAATAACCCACCTATTAGGTTCAATAGATTCTCCTGCAATATCATCATAACCTGGCAACTTACTCATCAAAGCAATGTTAGAAAACAAATCAGAGTTTGGAACTTTCACAACTTCCTCATTAGATTTACAATAAATCCCAAAAGAATTAAACACAGGATTCAACATGAAACCAATTACTGCTAACAACATAATAAAAAAAATGAATAACACAGGTTTAGGAATAGTAGAAAGAAAATTTCCAACTAAATCTGCCTGTCCTTTTTTATTCATCTTCATTGTAAATCATCTCCTCTGATTCCAAACAATTACTGCAATGAATGATGCAACTAATATAATCATTAACACATACAGGAAATTATCAAGAATCCAATTTGTTCCACCCTCTAAAGTTCCTCTTCCTGTGTATTTAACAAAACACCTGTTACCTCTATCCATGCCTGATTCATCACATAATGTCCAATTAAAATTACTGCAATGTCCTGCATCATCACATCTGCCTGTTGAACAATCATCATCTACACTACAACTAATTCTTTCCATACCACAAAGCAACACACCTGGTATGAAATCTTGACATAATCCACTTCCACTAACAACTTGTTGTTCCCCACCTAAGATAACATCTCTAATAATGTGAGAACCCAAAGGAACAGATATATCGAACTCAATACTTCCATAACCTGTTTTCTCTGCACTCACAATAACATTATCTTCTGCGAAACCTGAAAATGTTATAACCCCACCTGCATCTGAAACTTTGAAATCAAAAGAGTTAGTTATAGGCATAAATAATTCTGTGAATACATAAGGAATTGCAGTTCCATTAATAGTTTTGAAATACAAAGTTAAACTTCTCTTATCTGCTGGAGAAACAGGTTCAATGTAAACATTGTAAACTAATGATGATGTAGAAAAATAGTTTTGAGATGTAACATAATCATTTAATTCAAAACTCACAAGATACACACCCTGATAAGTAATAACAGAAAGTTCTCCCTGAGCATTAGTATAACCAAACAATGTGGTGTTAATATCTCCCTCTAAACTACCCCTCACTTCCACACCTGAAAGTAATTCCTCAGAAATACTATCTCTAACTCTGAACTTCAAAGTAGAATAGTTCTCAGGAATAGTTTGAGCAGTTCCACTAACATTAACAACAATGGTTTTACTAACAGAGTAATCGTTTGGGTGTTCTGAATCTGTAATGTAGATTTTTAGATTCTTTAATCCTGGTGTATCATAAGTAACATAAACATTTTCAAAAGATGTCCATGCACTATCAAAAATACTATCACTTTCCTTATCTACCCTGAACAGAATTGTATCATCTTCAAAATCGGCACTACAATCATACAATGGAGAAACACAGGTTAAAGGATAAATATTAACAATCGGTGTTTCCAAACCAATAGGTGTAACATTTGTAGTAATAGGATTGAGATTATCCACATATTGAGAATCAGGTGTTCCACTAATAAAATAAGGCAACTGATTAACAGATTCATTAATTGTAGTAAACTCAAATATCCTTAAATAATTGTAGATTGAATGAGTATATAAATAATGGTTTCCACCATCACTCACAACTTCTAATCTTCTACCATAATCCTCAGAGAAAGAAGATGGAACTAATGGATTATCCCAAAGAAGAGATGCAGTTGAACTTTCAACACTCATATCACAAACATATAAGTTGGAATCATAATCATCAACAACTATCACTAAATCATCTCTAATAGGTTCTAAAGACGCAACATCACTATTAGAATTAGGCAATGCACAAACAGAACTAATTATTCCTGGAGAACCCTCATTGCTAACATCATAAACTCTGATAGATTCTGCTAAACCTAAACTTCCACCACCATCAGTTGTAAATAAAACATCATCATAAACATTGCTCATATCACTTCTACCATCATACCCACCTAATGTTGAAAAATAAGTTCTACTATCAAAAGAAGAAACTAATGTTAAATTGTAATCAGATTCAATCTCATAAATTACAATTCCATCTTCTCCTGTATCAACAAATAAATGTCCATTAGCAATATCTAATCCTCTGCAACCTGTTTCATCAAAGTATTCAACATAATCCAAATCATTTGATGTTGTAAGATTTAACCATGCAATTCCATCTCCAAAGAAACTACCTGTTAAATCAAATTGACAAACATAAGCAATCCTATCTGTTTCAGGCACAACTGCAATCTCTCTGAACAAAGTATCATAAGATGTTACATTATAATTATAACTAATGCCTGAAAGATAATTAGGATTCAGAACTGATGGTATCACTTCAATTTGATTATAACCACTAATCCAAACCCAATCATAACTGATATCAACACTATAAGGTTCAAAATCTAATTCTCTAAATTCAATATTACTACTGAAAGAAATTGGAGATGATAAATCAACTGCACCAACATAATTATCCATTGATGTTGCATTATAACCAACAAACACTAACATAGATGCATCTTCATTCACATCAACATCATGTATAACTAAATCATCAAAAGCAAGAGTATCAACTAAATTTATATCAAACACTTCTTCTGTTGGAATAGTTGGAGATTCATTAATAACATCAATCCATTCTCCTGTGTAAACTTCAACATTATCTATAAAAGTATAACCACCTGAACCTGCTTTTATCCCTATTCTTCCAAAAGTTGCTAAAGTAATATTAGTATATGTTGGTTCATGTTGTGCAATATAATTTTTATCTTTATCATATAAAAACATATCTACTTCATCAGTATCATAATTAACCTGTATTCTTCCCCAAAAACTATTCTCAGAAATATTAGTTCCAAAAATATCTCCATAATATTGTATTGTTTCATTAGGTTGGAATTTATATCCTGCCGGAGATAAATCCTCGTCTTTAGGATTAAAAGGAATAACTAAATCCCCACCATAAACATAATTATAAATTAAATTGTTAGTAATTCCTGAACCAATACCAAAATGTCCCATGAACTCATTGGGACTTGAAAACCCCTCATTAGTTTGTAATCTAAAACTAAAAGTATTAGGATTATCTGTGGTTTTAAAATTAACGAAAATATTAACAATACCACTACTAATAGGTGTAAAGTTATGTGTCCAAATCCAACTACTATCATTAAGCATAAGCGATTTAGAACCATCAGAAAAATCTGTATCCCAATTACTATTCAAAATAACTCTTTCAACATCAGGATTCGTATCCCTATTCCAAACCCAATCAGGTGTAAAATTAAAACTAAATCCAACAGGATAATCTTCCCAATCTTCACTAAAAATAAGAGTTTGAGCATTAACTAAACTACTTAATAGTATCAACATCAAACTTAAACTTATAATAATTGTTTTTTTCATCTTGAATTACCTCTACCTTTTTTAATAGTTAAACCAACAAATCCTGCAATGATTACCACCATAACCAAAGCAATGATTAAATAAGTTGCATTATCTTTACCCCACTTAATTCTGTTTGCAACCCATGATGAATCCTTATAAAAAGTTTGAACAAAGTTACCTGAAACCAAAGTTCTCTCATCACTCTCACAGGCAACTTCAAACACAAAATCTTTTTCAGTAAGAAGATTCTTCTTAGTAAAATAAACATTTAACAATCGGTTATCAGGTGTGAAAAACTCTTTAGGTTCAGTTCTCCTCAAACCTAAAAATGAGTTACCATAATCAGTATATTCAGGATTAACCTGCACTAATCTACCATCTTCATAAACCTTAGAAACACAACTGAAATCCTCATCAGAATATTCTAAAGGAATCTTACAATCAACAATCATTCTATTATCAAACTCAGTTAAAGATGGAAAATCACAATTAAGTTCATCTAAGAAATAACTGCAAAACTGAGAACCTGTTTCATTATAAGGAGATGAGAGAATAGAACAATCAGAACTAATGCCTGTAACAAAACAACAACTCAAAAAATTGTTATCAACATAACTAACAAATTGAGTATCATTGATTGTGCAATCATCAAGAATCTGCTCAATGTCCTGTTCACAATAATCACAAATAATAGTTTCATTGAAATCAGTATCACAACCTAATGGTTCAAATATATGGTATGCAGTAGTATTATCAAATATTGAACAACTATCACTATAACCAATATCTGTGCAGGTTAAACAATCATTTAGAACAGAAACAGATTCATCATAGATAGCAGTATCAGAATTTGAATCAGTTATAAGAATCCTATCAAACAATATAGATGTGTTAATAGTAGATGTTTGGTTTGGTTTAAAGAAATTAACAGATGCAGTTACACCCAAAAAAGATGCATTGTAAAGAGAACCATCAATCCGGAACTCAATGAAATCAATGAACTGCTTATTAGTAACATCACAACTGAAAATAATAGTTTCAGGTTCACAACCAACCTGAACTTCATCTGCAATACAATTAGTAACACTAAAAGTATAGATTGATGAACTACCATTCAATGATGCAGATAAAACTGATGGTATCATTAACAACATTAACATTAAAATTAAAACTTTATATTTCTTCACATTCAACACCCCAATCGATTGTTTGATTTGCATATAAGCATATATGTTGGTAATCAAATGAATCAACATTCCAAATCATAGATTCATTCCCCCATAAATTAGTAGTAATATCACAAATAATATCTTCATCAGTTAAATAATTTGCGAAATTATCAGTTGCAGTAATTTCAATCTTCCAATTAGTTCCCTCTAAACAATCAAAAGTTTCTGCATACAAATTAATATCAGATGTAACAACATTTAGTTTTTCAAGAATCAAATCAATCTTATCTTCAACAACATCTAATCTACCATCAAGAAGATTATAATTAGCATTACATTGAGAAGATAAAGAAGATATATCACTATCAAGATTAGAAATAAGATTCTTAATATCTGAATCATGAGTTGAAACCTGAGATGTAATATTTGTATAAGAAGATAATATTAAAGCATCAATAAAATCAAATCTACTGAATATGCCTGAAAGATTAATCATATCACTAATAGGATTCTTAACATTCAATTCTCCACCACCCCTAAGAAAATTTATAGATTGATTTGATAACTCAGAAAACCTTATGTTTAACCAATTATGATAAACAATGAAATCTTTAGTTCCACCATCTCCAACAATTTTAATCCTAATCACACCTGAACTATTCATAGCATCATCAGGCAAAGGATTAGTTACAAACTCAGAAATACCTGATGGTTGTGTTGCCTGTGGGTTAATAGTTTGAGAAAGAGTAATACTATTAGGCAATTCTACAAACTCATTATTTGTCCAATTAAAATAATAAAAAGTAAGAGTTGGAACAGAGTTACTTTCTCCAATCCAAAACAAAACTGCATCACTCATATTAGTAATTGTTTCATGTTGAAAATCATAAATGTTACCGGTGTAATAAGTAGTTCCAATCTTAACTGCATCAGTTGTGATATATTCTGAATCGGCATAACTATTCAAATTATAAGTAGAACCTAAAATACTTCCATTAAGATTCTGATACAACAAAGGATAATGTATATCTCCAATTAAATCAAAGAACCATTGTTCAGAAATAAAATATTTACAATTAGCAGTTATCATGTAAACACCTGCAACAGATGGAACAATGAAAGGATAAAACTGCAAACCATTATCTGAACTAATCATACTCTGAGAATTAACAAACAAAGTATTATTAGGATAATAAACACTTAAATCACAAGATGCATTATCAATAGGTAAACCATCTTCTGAAAGTTGCAAAAAGATTTTTCCATTCTCTCCAAAATAATAATCAGTTCCGGCAACATCAATAGTTGGTGTTTGTTTCTCAATAGATGTAACCCTTTCAACTAATTCAACAAATTCTAATTTGGTTGGAAAAATAGGATTATTAGATGGTTGCGATAGAACACTAATAGAAAGTAAAACAAAAAACAATAGTAATGAGATTATTTTTTTCATATTGAATACAAAGTAATTGTTAGAAAGAATATAAATAATTTGTTATCATGAAGAATAAACAAAAAAAAAAATTGTGGGAGATAAATTCTCTCTCCCCTATTGGTTACCTAAGAAATACTTATTTCTTAAATCCCGGAATTACAGGTTTCTTGCCTGTGAACCATCTATATAGAACAACTAATCCTATAAGAGTTCCGAAACCAATCATTGATGCTATTGCAACTAAACCCAAATCTACTAACATTGGTGCAACATCATCAGTTGTATAAGTTGGTGTGTATGCTATTTTGAATCCCCCCCTGTATTTTTTTTCCTGTTAAAAGGAATAAACTATATTTCAAAAACATCATATTTAAATATTTCTGCACAATCCTATAAAGATATATAAGAAATCAAAAATGGGAAAATCACTACCATTACACATACCTGATGATGTAGAAGAAATCATAAACATAGTTCTAAAATACACAGATGATTTTGAAACAGAACAACAACTAATTAGAACCTGCATCAAAAAATTCTTGAAAGAAAACTATCCTGAATTACTAATAGATAAATTGAAGAATGCAAAAAAAGAAAACTGATTGGAGAATAGAAACAATAGAAAGTTTAACCTATTACAAAAGAAGAATTAGGTTACTCAAATTAATAGAGATACTCTATCATACAATCCTACCTATCTTCTTCACATACTTAATGGTAACACAAAGGAATCTTTTTTACATTCCATTATTGTTATTCATAATATTTGTAAGAGTAAAAATCAAATGATTTGGAAAATAGATGAAGATGGATATTTGTATGAAGAAGAAGATTCAGAAGAAGAAACAAAATGATAATTGAATTTAAATGTGATTGTGGTTTAACACACATATTAAGGTTTGATAAAAACAAAGAATTTATAGGAAGAGATGAAAAAATAAAATGATATTTGATAGATGGGTAAAAGATAAATTAGAAAATAAGTTTTGGGCATATCTACAAAGGCAAACAGATATACCACACAAACACAAAGAAAAGATATTCAACATCACAATCAAAGTATTAAAAACAGGATTCATAATAGGAAACATAGGAATAGCATTATTCATGATATACTTCTTCAACAAAATAGTTCTAAACAACTTTGGATTTGAAAGAACAATAATATCATTAGCAGTATTATTGGTTATGAAAGAATGGTTCAAATAAGAATATGCAGATAGTAAACCCAAAGTATGATTTCCCTGAGAACACAATCTCTTGCCGGGAATCTTGATGGTTGTGTATGCACTTCTGACACCATCTCATCATGGGTTACTATCATTTGCAATAATAATAATTCATTCAGATATACTTAAATCTTTATGTTGATAGTAAAGAAAAAATCTGAACTATCAAGATACCATTTATAAAGTAACTGCAATCAAACCATGTATCTTGCTAAGAAACCCTACCTAATTATTGTAATTTCATTTGTTTAGAATAACTTACTCTAACATTCTTTACTTTGAAACTTTCTTTGAAATAATTGTATATGAATTTTCTCTGAGCAGTATTAAGAAGATTTAGTTCCTCATCAATATTATTCTTTTCCATTTTCATCTGTCCTTTATTTAACTACTTTTTGGATTATCATTTTTACTATTTATTTTCTACCTTACTTTCTTGTAATATTTTATGGACAATACTTTTAGAAACATTCTTCTTGTTTCCATTTTTATCATTGTAAAAAGAATTATCTGCAATATCTCTTATACTCATCTTTGGATTATCTTTCTTCATTTGAATTACATTACTGATTACTTTCTTGCTCAATCCTTTTCTACCCCAAACATTTCCTTTATAACTAATGGTTATTCCATTCTTCTTTCTGATTGCAGATTTAACTCTCTTGCTTTTCCTATCTGATTCATCTTGAGCAATCCAACCCATTATCTGCAACATCAAATCATGCATTGCTTCATTGAAAGGTTCAGGCATCTTTGATAGTTCTTCCAACCACTTCTGATTATAGGAATGAATATTACAATCATAGTTCTTACAATATTGAAAGAACTCAATCAACTTCTTTCTGTTTCGGAATAATCTATCTAAATCCCAAACATACAAATCAGATACCACTCTTCTCTTGATGTCTTTCTTTAGATTAGAGAAACTATTTCTTTCTGAATCATCTTTCCATGCAGATTGCTTATCTTCAAATATACTGCACTCTTCTGCATCAAACATTGATTTAATATCCCTTAATTGATTCTCAGGATTCTGTTCCTCAGTTGAAACCCTAATATAAATTGCAACTTTCATCTCATTATCCGGGAAGATTAAGATTTTTATAAAGGTTTCTTTTAGTTTTTGCCTGTATTATATAATTACTTCGTAATTATATATACTTTGTTTGCAGTTGCCTTTTTTGAATGCGATAGATTGGTTCTAAGGCATTGTTTTCATGTTAGGCATACATTATCATTCCTTTCTTTGTGCTTAAACTTAGAATCAGTTATCTTGATGCTCTCTGATTTGGTATGATATTTCATGAAAGGATTAGAAAAAAAAATTAAGGAAGAAACTAATCTCCCTTTGATAGTTGGTTATAGAGTTTCTCTGCTCTTGCTCTGCATTTAATTCTACTTCCACTCATTGCAAACTTAGTTCTCTTAATCTTCCGGTTCTTGTAATGTGTTTGAATCCAACTATAAAATCCAAACTTTCCATTGTAGTATGTTTTGTTTGCAGTATAACATACTTTCTTGTTACCAACCTTTCCTCTGATGTAATAGGTTGCAGTTCCTTTGCTCTTTGGATTAGAACCATACAATTCTTGATTCATAATCCTATTTAATTCACTTATCAAATCTGTTCCCATTTTGTTTCATCTCCTTTGAGTTAAAAAAAAGAGAACCTAAAATGGTTCTCTTCTTCCCTCTTGTTTTTCAACAAGAGTTATCTTATCTGATTTTTGGAAATCCCCAAACTTATCATAGGTTTCCAATTCAGATACTTCCATTCTTATCAATCCAAAATCTTTGGTTTGATTAAATAAAAGTTCTTTGAACTTCTTTTCAATTACTTTAACATCTGAAATGTTCTTTCCAAATATGAAAGCAATTTCACAAACTCTAATGTTTGCTTTGTTGTATCTCTCATCAAACTTTGGTTTAATTCCCATTGTTTCATCTCCTGAATAATAATTTTTACATTACTATCCATTATAATAGTAGTAATAGCATTATGCTTAAAAAGGTTTGTAAGAAAGATTTGCACTCTGCCTAAAACTTTTAAGCAAAAACAAAAAATTAGAATTAAAATAAAAAAAAAATTAGGAGAATTAATACTTAAAATCCATTCTCCTTTTACATCTCGGGCAACTAACAGGTTTTTCAACTCTACTTATCCATTCATAATTGCATTTCTTACATTTACTTTTAGTTTCCATTTTCATTCTCCCTCAAATCTTAGAACTGATGTTGAACCATTTTTATCAACAACAATTTTACCTTTCAGTTTCAACTTCTGCAAGATGTATCTCTGATTTGTCAATGTTGAATACATCAGTTTATTCCACTTATCAAATGTCCACTCATCATCTGATACAGGAATCCAATCTGAGTTATTGTAACCAAAACTCTGTCCTAACTTAAAAGAGTTCTGCAACATTGAAAGAAAAATATCAGTTGCTCTTACATTTAATGGTATAAGATTAAAACCAACATCTTCTTCATCTTCCGGAATCTGATTCTTAATTCCCATCATTTCATTGTTTGCATAGTTCCATGCTTTATCTCTGTTCCAACCATATTGTTTCATCAACTGAGTTACTCTTGTATTCAAGATGATGAACTTTTTAGAGTTAGATTTAACACTTTCAGATACAATTAGTTTAACACCTAATCTATTTGCTCTTGCTCTGATAGAATCAATCTTTCTATCTTCAAACATCTTTACCATCTCCTGTATGGTATTCTTATGATGTCCTGTTCTAAGAACTGCATCTTCTTCCTCTGTCCAAAACTTTCTCTTCATACTAATATTAAGTTTCTTCCTAAAATTACTCTGCCTAACTCTAACTGATGCAGATGTTCTTCCCGGAAATAAACTAACAACATCTTCTGCTAATTTACTTAGATTGCTTAAAAGCAAATTATCTTCTTCTCTTGTCCACCTATTTTTATATTCAGGTTTAACTATCCCTGTTTTATGAACAACAACAACTTCATTTACAGATTCTTTAACAACATTTTCTTTCCGGCATTTTCTACAATAACTTTGTGGAAAATCTTTTCCATTCATCTTTCTATACCCAAACAATTTGTGTATCTCTAAGAATGTATCTCTGTAAACATTGCATTTCGGACAATGAGCAGATTCTTCCGGTTCTCTAATCTCTGCATCTATAATATCTTTGTTATCCACCATTTCAGGTTGTTCTTCCACCTTACTTATCAGTTCAGGTTCTACCTTTTCAGGCATCATTGATTCATCAGTTGTTTCCAACTTTGGTTCTAAGTTCTGCAATTCAATATATTCTGCAACACTCAGTTCCAATATTTCTCCATTCGGTTTTTTTACTTTCATTTTTTATTCATCTCCTTTTCTTGTTTCTAAAACTTCTTCCCAATTAATTTTCTCCCAATCACTCTCAGGAAAATAATCAACTATCTTGTAACCTGCAAAGTTTCCACCAATAGTATGAGTTATAAACATATCTTGTAACTCAATTTTCAGTTCCTCTGCATCTCCTTTGTAATCTTTGAATAGATTATACAAAGTAAAATCATTGTCCAAATTCAAACATAACTTCCATGTTTCATAATTGGTATATCCATTGTATTTTTCTTCCATCTTAATCCCTCTTTGTGATTTTTTTATCCACATGGATTATGTGTTTTCTCACATTCTCTAAGATATTCAATGAACCATCAACACTATCCTTTAAGGATAACATCAAAGAACCTATTGCAGATTCTAACATTGTATCTGCAAACTGCTCACTTATCTCATTCTTTGCTATCATAACACTCACAACAAAAGGTTTTAAATCCTCTGTAATCTTTTGTGATAACATCTTCATTGTTTCATTAGTTTCAGAATCAAACTTTGATTCATGATGCCTAATATCTTCTTCTATTATTTCTAAATCTTCTTTATTCATTTTCGTTTACCTCTCTTCTTACTTTATTATTATGTCCACAACTACAAACCCATTGAGTTACAAACCCATTCTCTGTTGATTCTTTTGGGTATGGTTCATAGTTGAATCCACAATTTCCACAGATTAATTTTCTGTTCTTCATTGTTCCATCTCCTGTTCTTGTTTTTCAGATTCAATTATCTGATTCAAAATTTCCCATTTATGAGATATTGCTAACTGCCTAAAAATGTAATCTCCCATACTCTCTCCTGATTCAACACTTCCATCTCCTAAGAAATCCATCATCTCTGATGCAGTATCAAATTGAAAAAGATTAATCTGAACATCTGCTTTCCCGGTATGATAACCTTTCACATCTCCTGATTCTACAATACACCAAAATTCTTTTTCCATGTTTAATCTCAGTTGTGTTTTACTCATTTGAATCCACCTCTATCAGTTCATCTGCTTTGAAATCTACTTCCATTCTTGCATCAAATGTAACTGCAATCGGCAATGCTCTTTTAGGTTCTATTTCAACAATAGTTCCTGTTTTGCCTTTCCATCTGCTAACTAATGCTTTAACTTTTGTTCCAACTTTCATTTTGAATCCCTGTGTAAATGTTTCTTCCATCTCTTCCTCTTCCTCTTCATCAATATCTTTGTTTAGAAAACTCAAATCTTTTGAGAATGGTTCTATTGATTTCCCATATTTACCAAAGTAACTTAATTGGTAGAAATCCCCATATCCTGCTATTCTCATTGTTCCATCTGTTTCATCAAAAATAAAACATTGTTCTCTGTTTGTAACATCTTTCATCTTTTTTTCAGGCATCTCTTCAAGAATTGCTCTCATCAACTTTATTTTATCTTTAACATCTTCCTGCAATTTTGCTATTGTGATTACTCTGTGTTTTCTGTTGTTCTTAAATTGTCCATTCTTAGTTGTTACTTCTTCCTTTGCTTTCCTTATTTTGCTTTCCATCTTCATTGTTTTTTCCATTTTTTTTTCCCTCTTTTATTTTGCACTTCTGTTCCTTTTCTTGAAACATACTACCATAGTAGTAGTATTAATATATAAATGTTGTGTTTATAGACGAGAAAACACTAAAAATTGAGAAAAAATAGGAAAAACCCTTATAAACTGCTTAAAATCTTTAAGCAAAAACAAATATTTTTAGAAACTAAAACTTTTAAGCAATGCTAACTACCCATTTGCTCTAACATCTGCAAATTCTCCACCAACATTGTTATCTCTTGCATAGTAAGAGTTGGAAACAACTTTGATGCAACAACCTTTTTCTGCTCTCTTGTCTTTGCAAAAGGAAACTGCTTATGCTCTTTCAAAGATAAACTCATTTCATCAAGAGATAATCTCTTAGTATTCCTACCTATAATAGTTTTGATGAACTCATCTTTCCTCTTGCTATAAGCAACCCATAAAGGATTATCTTCTTTAAGAACCTTAATGATGAAATAACCTAAGTAATTCCCATCTCCTGTAAGAATTGCAACCTTAGTTAATCTCCTCTTATCATTCCGGCAAATAATCTCCAACTGATAATGAGCAGTAGAATGATTCCGGGTAGTTGGAGAACAAAAAATTATGTTCAAACCAAACTTCCGGGTAGTATCTTCTAAACTCTGCCTTTCATAATCTTCTCTTTGAGAACCAACCCCTAACTGATTAATCTGCTCATCTTGAATCAAAGTATGATTCTTCCCAATCTGCATACTTCTATTAAGTAATTCATCAGTAGTAAAAGCAATATCATCAATAACAATAGGTTTGCTCATATAATCAACTGCAATAGTTACTGCAACCAAAGATTTTCCTAAACCTGTTGCACCTGTAATTTCAACAATGATGTTCCTTTCTCCATGAGTTCTGTATCGGAACTCATCTTTCATAGGAAGAGTAAGATTACATTTAGGATTAAAAACCCTCAAAAAAGTTGCATTCCTCATTGCTTTCTCCCGGAACTTCTCTTTCTGCATAGCAGTAATATCCCACCTTAAACCCTCATAAACTTTACTCTTCTCAAACTCAAAAGCAAACACTTCAAAGTTATCTTCCTCTCTATCAAATTCATTCAATAATTTTTCCATCTTCATCAGTTGTTTCACATTCAATGCACTTATAAGAAAAATGAACATCATGCTTTGCACAATACTTCATACCACCAAACTCTAATTTATTCTGCTCATACTTATTTAACATTGTTTGCATATACTTCTTCTCAGGCATTTGAAAATCCCTCTAAATCCAACTTAGTAATCTTATCAAACTGCACCTGCTCATCTTTCACAATCTTAATAATCTGCTTTCTACACCACAAAATAATGTTATGAAACCTTTTCTCCAACTTAGAAACATTCAAAGGAATCCTCTCAATAGTATCATCAGAGAAATGAACCCTTAACCTCTTCATCTTAGGCAACAAACCCATTCTCGTTTTATAAACCACATCTTGAGCATCAAGAACACTCATATAAAAATCATTTTCCAACTGCTTAATCTGACTATTCAAAGTTTTCTGAGCATTAGGTTCAAAGATAGATGCACACCTAATAAAAAACTCATAGAAATTATAAGATTTCTCCCTATCTGATTCAAACTTCTCCAACTCTTTAACAATCATTTGGAGATGAGATTTATCAGGCAACATGAATAGTAGAAAGAAAGAATTAGAATAAATACTTTTCTGTTGGAGAGCATGAGCAATGAGATGAAATCAATGATGGGAAATCATTGTATATGAGAACAAAACCCATACCACTCTTTCAACAAACAGGAAACAGAAGAGATAAGAAGAATAAAAACATTGCGATTCCAAAAGAAATCTTATAATACCAAAGTTCTTTCTCTAATTCCTTTTTAGTTAGATTTTTCATGTTTTCTCCTGAAACTGATGCAATAGATTGATTCTAAGGCACTATCTCACACACAGGCATATCAAAGCAACCCTGATTCTAAGCATAAACTCAAATTGCTCTGATTGGTTCTTTCTTCTTACATTTGAAACACATAGGCAATAACTCAGGTGCTTTAGTTATTCCTTTCTTGAACAATGCATATCTCCTCTTAGTAAGAGTTTTACATCTGATGCATGGTAGTTCAGTTCTGCCTTTACGATTCTCTTTACATTTCATTCTTCCCTCATTACCTGTAATATTTGCAGATACAATTCAACTAACTTCTTCCCTTTAGATGTAAGAACAACCTTAATCCTCTTAGAATTAGAATACTTCTTAGTAACCAAACCAACCCGGACAAAGTAATCACAAAGAATAGAAATATGAGAGAAAGTAACACAGGTTTTCTTTCTAACAACACCCATGTAATGAAACTTATCAAGATACATCAATACCTCAAACTGCTTATCTGATAAAATCATCTTATTAATCTTTAAAACCATTTTTTAAGATTACTTTTTTCCAACCAACTTTTAATTCCTTTAAAAATCAATCCAACAATAATAATCAATGCAACTAAAACCCATAATCTCATTTTGATTCAATTCCCCATTCATCTTTCAAAACTTTTGTTAATAACTTCACACCCAATGCTCTATCAGAAATCTCCATCAACAATTTGTTAGATGTAATCTCATATTTCTTCTCTTTCCAACCATCAACAAATTCCTGTTCCTGCACAATCCTATCCATGATAGCAGATTGAGAGAACTCTAAGGTGTAAAGAGAACAATCCTCTTTCTTCCTGAAAAACTTTGATTTATACTTTCCAAAATCACACCTGCTCTGTAATTTGCAGTAACCTTTCTGAAACCAAATACAACCATCTCTATAATCAGTTTTCCCCATTGTAATCCCCACATAATTCTTTTAACTCACATAATAAGCAATAAGGTTCATCATAAACACATTTATCCATTTTCATAATTCTCCATCAAAGTTATCTAACAAAACAAACAATGAAACACATAAAACCATATAAGTAACCAAACTCAAAATTAAGTATTTATGCAAAAACAAATATAACATCAGTAATATATCAGAGATTAACACAAAATAAATGAGAGTTTTCCAATTATCAATCATTTTCTTGTAACCCCAACAACTTTCTTCAACTCATCTACCATTACAAAAAACATTTTAGGTGTAAAATAAAATTCAATGGTATCATACTTAGAATTAGTTGGATAAACTTTAACTCTTTTCTTCACTTCAAACTCAAAGAAAATCTCTTCTCCAAAACCACTATTACCAATCCGGTAATTCAATTTAGGAATACCATCATATTCAACATTATCTCTGCCTATTGATGCAACCATTCTTGTTGTAGAACCAAATAACTTATAATAAGTATTACCTTTTGAATCATTAGTTTTAACAATCTTCATTTTCTTTCATTTCTCCTTAAGATATTCTATCTTTTATTCTTTCTATTCTACCATTAAATAATCTTTTTAATCTATTTTTATCTATATTTATATTATCTGATAAAAACCATATTAATATATCAGAATATAAACCCCTTATTTCTTGAGTAATTACTTGTTTTTCTTGTTTTTTCATTTTTCCTCTCCTAATATAGATGCAATAAACAAAGATAGAGAAAGAAATAAACAAATAGATAAAAACCAAAAATTAAAGGCATAACCAACCTCATAAAAAATATTTTGATGGAACAAAGTTAGAAATGCAAAAAATATCCATATCCTATCAATATTTCTCATTTCTTTCATTTTATCATTTCTCTTTTAATACCAAAATTCTTTCTGTGTTTTATAATACTTTCTTCTTCACATAATTTACATTTACTTCCACCAAAAAGAAAATTCCAGAAAGTTAAAGTATTATCGCCACAAAATATACATCTCATTTTTCCCATTTATTTTCCCTCTAATAATTTAAGTTTGGAGAAACACAGAATCTCTGCACTCACAACCATAATAATCTACCTGTGTTTCTCCTGTGTGTGTTGTGAACATAAAACTTTCTTTCTTCTCTGAACCTCTGCATATTCATCAGGAAAGGCATATTTGTAAAACAACAATCTTAATTCATGCTTATTCATTTTAACCTGTGTGCAAATACTAAATCCTGTTCTTCCTTACTCAAATCCTGATATTCTTCAATGAACTTTTCTTTCAAACCCATTTTTATTCTTCCATGTGAATTAATCTCTTCCGGTAATTAGGAACAATCAACAAAGGCATATTACATCTACTACAATAATAATTAGCATCTTTCAACTCATGAGTATCTTCCCATAAACCTTTCTTGCAACAGAATGGACAAGCAATATTAGTTCTCTTATACTTCCAATGATTGTCCAAACCTATCCTTTTCTTATGAACTTCCCTATCTACCATCTCAAAACCTGTGAATTAATTGATATTTAAATACTTTACCCAAAAAACCATACTTATCCATACAGATTACCTCACATAATAAGGTTTCTTTTCTGAATCCTTTTTATTATCTGTTTCATCTTCTTTCTTAGGAACTAATAACTTTACAACTGCATTCAAACCTGATGCAGTTTCCCGGTTCTGCTCTGCTAAATCAGATATTATCTTCAAAACATCAGATAATTTTACAGGATTATCCCTCAAATCATCAAAGAAAGGTTTAATCTTATTCATATCCTGCTCTGCTCTATCAGTATGGATTGTTTCTAATTCATTCAAATTCATAGAGTTATCCACTAACAACCATGTTTTACCATCACTTCCTTTAATAGCAAACTTTTCTTTCTTAGCATTCAAATCTTCTGCAAACTCATTGTTTACTTCTGAGAAATGTTGTTTCACTAACTTAATATTCTGAGAACCCTGCCTAACAAGAAGAATCTTTAATCTCTTCTCTAACTTAGAAAAAAACCTGAAAGCATAATCAAACCCATCTTTTCTTGCATCATCAACTGCATCAGAGTAAAATGAATGATTAATGTAAACTTCAACTGCATCTTTGAACAACCTGATGGTATTCCCATCTTCCTCAATAATATTAGTTTTGCTCAGAATCTCTTTGTATCTCTTATCCTTATGTAAGATTTTAATGTTAAATTCCATTCCATGAAACCTGATTTTGTTCGCATCAAAGTTGATACCACATACCCTTTTTGTAACCTCAAAGTTTCTTTCATCTAAATATCCTTTTTTTCTCAGATTTCTCATTACTTTTTGAACTGCTCTTATCTTTGTTTGTCGTCTTATAGCAATCTGTTCTTTTGTTAAGAATTGTTTTGTCCATAGAAAGAGAACTTCTTGTTCTGTTGGTGTAAGTTTTTGAGAACTACTACCTGAAAGGTTACTCTTTTGGTTACTCTTTTTTTTCATTAGGTTACTATTGTAGATTTAGTTTTATTTTAATGATTGTTGCCTTTTAATGTAATGTTTGTAGTATAGGAATATTTATCCATACTTATCCATACAAATATAGTTCTTGCCTTTTTTTGATTTGTTAAAGGCATCATACATTGATTCAGAATCATTTTCTTAATTAAGGAATACATTTACCTATCTTACATTAATAATGCTTTAGAATGGTTCTATTTGCGTTGTAGATGTTGTTGATATTTTAGGAGATACCCCTTTAATGAATAACTTTTGTGGTAATACATCATTTAAGTAAGATATTTCTTCCCATACCAACAACAAAGGAAAATTAATTTATCTCATGCTTTTTTCTTTGAATGAATATTTTTGTGAAAATCTTTTTTTAATACTGCTAAATTACTTATTTTGTTGTTATTAGCATTTTCGTCTTTGTGATGAACTTCATAACCCTCATATATTTTTCCACCAACCTTTTCTTCTGCCTGTGCTATATGAATAAATTTTCCACCTTTCGTTAAATACTTTTCAGGTTTATTCTCTTTTATATCATCAAATGTGTGAGCAGTATTTGGATAAATACTTTTTTCCACTTCAACAAATTTTATTTTATCTAAATCAAATTCAAATCCTTTTTTCTTTTTGAACTCTTTTTTAAATTCATGATAATCAACATCTTCTTCCAAATAATAATACTTTTGAGAATGAAAACTAAAAGGAGAAATCTTTGGAGAAACATCAAAGAATAGTTCTTTAGGCACTTTCAAATATCCATGTCCTGATGTAACTATAAATTTTAGTTCATCATAATCAGATTCTTTAAATTTTGTTTTTTCTTCAAATGATGATTCGTTTGCTATATCAAGAGCAGTTCCCTCATAACCATACTTATCTTTAAATTCTTCTGATGAAAGAGTAGTTTTGAACCTCTTTTTAGGTTTTGCATACATTCCACCTGCTTTACCATATTTTCTTGCGTTTGAATGCCTTTTACTTTGTGTTTTCCAACCCATTTTTAGTTTGTTCTATACATCACAGAACCATCTTTAAGTTCAACTTCATTTCCATCATAAGTTGAAAGGAAATGAGCAAC
>Ga0307377_10002061_pt1 | contig 24163 bp, 7 predicted proteins | sample TR3MG_FD_202535 | JGI IMG/M metagenome (GOLD analysis project Ga0307377, IMG submission 202535) | Soil microbial communities from Risofladan, Vaasa, Finland - TR-3 | ecosystem: Environmental > Terrestrial > Soil > Coastal area > Acid sulfate soil | place: Finland: Risofladan, Vaasa | collected...
AATCCGTCGGGCCGCCATCCGGGTAAATCCATCCGCCCGAATAGTATTGTCCCGGATACGAGAACGACCAGGACAGGTTTACCACGGATCCCGCCGGGCTGGCCGACAACGAGGTCGGGGCTTCCAGTCGCGTTGGGTCGACGTTGATCCCCTCGCTCGGGGAGACCAGCGTGACGCCGGAGTATTCCGACTCGTTCCCGCTCGTATCTACCGCCTTGACCGCGTAGGCGTACGTTCCCCCGTTGGTGAGCCCGACGTCGTAAAACTCCGCCAGCGTGACGGAGGCGAACACCTCGGTCCCGGCTATGGTCGTCAGGGACAGGTTGGGAGGAGTATTGACCGGCTCCGTGACCTGCCTCCTCCAGACCACGAAATGATCGAAGTCGTCGGCCGAGCTTGGGTTCCAAGTGACGAGCATGCTCTCGTCGCCGATCTCGGCCCTGATCGTCTGGGGTACCGGAGGAGCGGTCGTGTCGGGCTCTGGGGTAGCCGTCGTGGTTATGTAGGAGGATTCCTGGCTGGACGAGTCAACGGCCTTCAGCTTGAACGTCGTCAGGACGCCGTTAGCCAGCGATCCTACCGTATAAGTCGTAACGTATGGTAGGTTTATGTCTCCAATACCTGATACGTTTAGAATATACCCTACGACATCTGGACTAGTACTGTGATTCCACGTCAGTACAACCTGCTCGTCTCCGGCCACGGCGTTCAAGGCGCGCGGTCCCGTAGGGGCAGTCAGATCGAGCGTCGTCGCCCTGACCAGGATGCCTCCGCTCTCGTTCCCGAACGGGTCGACGGTCGTCACCCTGAACCCGTAACGCTTCCCTTCCTCGAGGAACGTCCTTGCGCCCAGGCCCACGACGGATTTGGCAAAGTAACTGCTGACGACCCTTGACGTGGCCAATCCGACGTCGGAAAGAGGCGCGCTCTCGATCCAATCGGGATCGATGACCCTGATTTTGTACTGTGACTTCTGTCCGATGGAGCTTCCGGTAAAGGATGCGCTGGCCGTCCATGACAACTGAATCCCGGCGGCCAAGGCAGTAGCCGTTAGACTAGAAATATCCATGGGAGAAGGAACGTCGTATGGCGTTTCCTCCTGGGTAACGCCATCGCTTTTAACACCATTGCTTCTGACGGCCTTGATGACGAACCGGTGCTTATAACCGTTGATCAAGGGCGCATCGACGATTCCAGACTGATAGGTTTCATTCGGCATGGGAATCAAATACGGTCCAAATGTAGTGGCGATGCTCCCGTCCGAGTTGAGTCTGTAATAGGTCAACTCGTGACTGACGACGTCCGTTGTTCGGCTGGCTTCGAATATGATCCCCATTGTATTTTTGCCGGGGTAAAGTTGCATTACCCTTGGATCTATTGGCTTCGTCGAGTCCATCGGAGTCTGGATTGCTGGTATGGCAAGCCATCCCGAAACGTTGCCGGAGTTGTCGACCGCCCTAATCCGGTAGGAATAAAAAGTCAATTCGGACAAACCAGAGTCCACGTATGGGTTTGAGAGAGTCCCGTTCGTTACTGGGTTAGCTATCGTGACGGAATCCCGCTGTAACTCGTAATGGCTGATGTCGGCCTCGGAATTGGCGTCCCATATAAGGGTTACGACGTCGAAGACAGACGACGTCGCGGCTAATCCGGTAGGGTCATTCGGGGCGAGCGTGTCAGAGAACGAGGCCGACGCCTTGTTCGATGGAGGCCCCTCGACGCTGATCGGGAACCCTTCCGACCCGGAGAACATGTTCGACCGCATGTAGATGATGGACTCGGTGTTGTCGACGAGGGTAAGGCTCTTGCTGCTGAGGGTCTCGTGCATGACCGAGCTTATGAAGCCCTTGCCCTTAGCCACGGTGATCGTCAGGCCGCCGGGAGAGGTGACGGTCCATCCTTCCAGGACCCCGTCCCCGACTATCCTCGATACGGCATATAGCTGGTTGTCGACGATGACGACGCGTTCACGGTCGGCGGCCGCGCTGTAAAGGTCGCCGGTCTGGTTGAAGGTCAGTTGGTATTGGGGGGTACGTCGCATGACGCCCTCTTTTTAGGTTGTGAACGTGTGACCGTGTCCAGCGGCTGGCTGGATCACGCCGTTCGTCACGTCATGCGCATGGGAGGCGTTCGTCGACGTCCTCCCGCTGATCAAGAACTGGTCCGTTATCAATGCGTCGAACGTTATCGTATGCGCGTGGTCCTGAACCCTCTCCGTAACGACCGTCCTGGTCGTCCCGGTTGGCATGGCCGGACCAGAATCGCTCGGGGTTCCAGGAAGGTTGAGCTTGATGATCGCGTCGTTCGCCAGGGAGAACAGGAGGGCGAACTCGTCGACCACCGGGACGGTCTGCGGGCTCGATATGAGCTTGATACCGACCCTCAGACCCCCGGCGGACTGGTGCTCCGGCGGGACCTCGAAGACCTTGTTCGGGGTTATGATCGTATACTCCGAGAAGTCCGTCGTGTCCTTCCCGGATACGCCGAATACGATGTCCGTCGAGGGTGGGTTTACGCACCCGTTGTACGTCAGTATCCCGCGGCGAAGGTCGTTCGGGAGTCTGAAGTGCGTCGTAAAGAAGTGCGTCGCCTGGGCGGTCCGCATCTCGATGTGGACCATGTGCAACTCGGGGCTCAAGCCGCCGGTCTGCGTGGACTTCAGGGTCGCCCTGAATTGCAGGTATTGCCCGGACTGGTTGGTAATGTCGTTCCCGGAGGAGTCCGTCATCTCCGACGTCCAGTCGGCCGTCAGGACATCCGCCGACGTCGAGGCACTCCTGACCTCCATCGTGATCGACGACCCGGTTGGGGTCGTCCCGTCCCACGAGATGCTCGTCCATTGGACGAGTGAGGACGTCCCATTGAATATCTCGGACTCGTACGTCGCGACTTCCTCTTCGATCTTGGACCCGCTAAGGAACGACGTGTTCCCGCTGATCGAGAATACCTCGTTCGCCTTGGAATTTATTTCCACAAGCCTGTGGGACAGGATGGTCGCCCCGGTCCCTCCCCCGCCGCCACCACCTCCGGGGAGAGTGAACCCGACGCACGGGTTGTAGCATTCGAGCCAAGACCCGTCCTCTTTCTTGATGGTCGAGATGTTCCCGACTCCGTCCTTGAACCTGACGTAGGCGCAGATATTCTTGGTCGTAGAGGTAGCCGCGCCGTTGACCGCCGCGCCGACCGATACGATCGCGTTGTCCTCCAGCATGAGGACGTAGCCGGGGACGAACGCGAGGTAGTTGACGATCTCGTCGGAGCGGGCCATGAACTGCCATCTCTTGCCGTCGAAGAAGTACACGTCGTACCCGGCGCTGGCGTACATCTGGCCCCCGTTCGATGCGAGCGACGTGATCTCTTCCGAGGCCGTATCGAACGACTTGATGAACAGGCTGTCCCCTGGGACGTAGCGGTAGATCTTCCCGTTCGGGTAAGTCCCGGCAAAGAGCAAGCCCTTCTCCGGTATCGTCGCGATGGTCGTGATAGCGTAGTCCTGGTCCGCGTGGACGATCACGACGGTCCCGGTTATCGGGTCGTACTTGGATATCCTTCCGGGCTTGGACCCGTTCAGGGCATGGGTATGGCCATCGGCCTCGGCCAGGATCCCGTCGGTGACGAGGTGTCTGTGACCCATCGATTCGGAGGTGTAATCGTTGATCCCGGAAAGGGAGGTAATTCCGGCCCCGACGACGAGCGAGTGCGCGTGGTCGTCGGTGGTCGTCGTCCTGAGCGTCGATCCCTCCGTTACCCCGGAGTTTGACGTGGCCCAGAACAGGCTTGATCCGAGGATCGAGAACCCGTTTACGGACGTCTCGTACGTAGCCTTGAACAGGGACAGATTCAAGGCGTCGTCGATGGAGTATATCCTCCCGTTGGGTCCAGTCCCGACGAACAAGGTGCTATCGAAGGAGGCCATGGACAGGACGTCCTCCCCGGCGAACTCGAACAGCAGGGAGAGGGTAGTCCCATCCCACGTGTATATGCGACCGTTGTCGGAAGTCCCGACGAACAGCTTGTCGGCGAACGACGCCAGGCACGTGACCGCGGATTCGGTGGTATCGAACAGGAGGGTGATCGTCGAGGCCTGCGTGTCCAGCTCGTAGACGCGCCCGGACAGCTCGGTCATGATGAGTATCCGGCCGTTATACGAGAAGAACTTGGACGCCTTCTGGTCCAGTACCCCTCCCGGCGGGATGCTGATGATCTCGTCCACGACCGTATCGACGAACACGTCGTTTGGCAGCTCGAGGTTGTAGGACGGGGCAAAGGGAACCCATGGGAGGTCGTTCCCGTCCGCGTCCGTAAAGTCGGCCCTGGCGGATACTTGCATCTGGTCAACGCCGCTGACGTCGTCGGCCGCGACGAGGCTCAGCGAAACGTTGTTCATCGAATTCACCCGCGTAATCCTGGCGCAACCGACGGGTCCCGTGGAGTCTATGGCAATCGTCGCGGAGATGTCGCAGATGGTCGGGTCATGCAGGACGTCGTAGACGCAGCCGTTCGTCCCGGCCAGGGCGACGTAGAGCTTGTCGTCGCCGTTCCCGTCGTACGTCTCCATGTCGACGATCCTGTACGTCGAGGCGAGGGGCTCGAACTTCCTGAGCCAGAATGGCATCTGCGTCGCCCGGGAGTCATAGGCGACGTATACCCACGCCGACGCGGACAGCGTCATCGTTACGTATTCGTCCGAGTAGCTTGGCTGTCCAGCCGACGGGAGCATTACGTGGAACGCGGCTCGGACCTCGTTGGCCGGCAGGGTGATGAGGTCGTTGGCGTCGTCCGAGTACAAGGCGTCGCCGGTCGATACTCCGGCCACGACGACCGCCCCGGCGGGTGCCGAGACGGACGATATCGGGTTCGAGGACCCGGACGCCGGGATTACGAACAGGCCGTACATCATGGCACCGGCGTTGTCGGCGCCTTCGGCCATGTTGCCTCCCAGGACTACGTCGCCGGCCTCGAACTTCTTCCTGTAAAGCGGCATGGTCGACCTGCTCGTCTTGACGCAAGCCTTGTCCTCGTTGCCCCCCGTATTGCTGGAGAAGTTCCTGATCTCCCGCCACCCGTTGTACAGGTACGCCTCGACCTTGTCGGCCGAGGTGAGGGGCTCGTTGAAGATTATGAACGGGACGCTAGCGTCCACGCCGTACGTCCCGAACGCGGATTCCCCGTTGACCGTCGCCATGACGAGTATCTTGTCGCATCCGCCCCAGGGGAGGTCGTTCCCGAGGATGTAGTACCTCTGGAAATCGACGATGTTCGGGTCCCCGAGGAGACCGTCATCGACCGTGTAGCGCCTGAACATCGGGTCGCAATCGTCTCGCATCTCGACGAGGCCGACGGACGTCGCGAGCCACTTGGTTCCGTTCGCGTCCACGTCCCCGCTTTGTATGACGCCGATGCCGATCCCCGAGGTAGACAGGTAATTCGAGAACTCCGACCCGCTGATGACGCTCAACCCATACCCGGTCCCGATGTACCTCTTGCCCTGAGAGTCGAAGAATATCGAGTAGATGTCGTTGCTGGGGAGCCCGTCGGCGATCCTGAACGTCGTGGACGCGTCGGCCGAGAACTTGACGAGGCCGCTGTCCGTCCCGACCCACAGGGTACCGTCCTTATCCTGGGCGACCGTCTGGACGGTTTCTGAGGGGAGGCCGTTCAGGAGCCCGTAGGACGTTATCTTCGTGACCCTGGACGATGCCACGGACGCGACCTGTTCATGAGCCTCATTGACGGTCACAGGGACGACGCCGCCGGGGACGACGTGCCCGGCGCGGGTGAGGATGACCTTCTCGGTGGTCGTGATCGTAGTCGATTTCGCCCCTTGCGCCAACGGGTTTCCTTCAGTTACTATCGCCGTAGAAGTGGATTTCTCGCTTGACGGCTTCGAGGCGTCTATGACCGCCACGTCGCTATCGGTCAAGGGCCTCTTGATGGAGACGATCGACAGTCCGCCCCTCGTCCCGACCGCGACCCCGCCGACGATTTTTCTGACTTTCAGGATGGAGTTCGAGCGAAGGCCATCCGCGGTCGTCATGACGTTGAACGCGGACCCGGCGAATCCTTCCACGGAAGGGGATATGGAGTCCAGGATGTCCTTCGTGGAATCCTGGAATGAGGTCGCGGTCGAGTTTCGGATGAGGTAAAGCAGGCCGTTCGACTCGGTCCCGGCCCACAGGTCGTTGTTCTCATCTATGCAGATCGTCGAGATGGAATCCGTCGGCAGCTTGTCCCCGAGGTTCGTCATGTTGACGAACCTGGTCTTCGTATTATTGATGGCGGCCTCTCCGTTGAGCCAACGATCGATGTCCTCGTTCAACTCGTTGAGGTCGGCCGTGGATATGCCGTTCTCTGTAGCCATCCAGAGGCGATTGTTATGGTCGATGTCCATGTCCCTGATGACGTCGTCTCCCAGGCCGAGCAGGACGTTCCATTGGAACATTTGCAATGGCTCGAAGGAGGAGCAGAGCGAGAGCCTGACGTCCGTCCAATAGGAACTCGCCGCCACGGACGTCACGTGGCCCCACTCGATCCGCTTCTCGAGGTCTGACCTGTGTATCACTCCACTGATGTCCGGCTGTATGCCAGCCGGTACCTTGCGGCGCATGGTCGACCCGAGGGAGGGCGTCGAGTTCTTGTAGATGAACAACTCGTCGATGACGGCATTGGCTGTATTGGATCCACTGTCCTCGTAGTCGCCGAAATACAAGTCCAATTGGGACGACCAATCGAACGGGACGTCTCCGGTCCTTACCTGCGTCGGCTCCTTGCCGTTCAATTGGATCGTAAGGTTGCCCGACTTCGTGATGGAGTAGATTTGCAGGTTTCCGCCGTCGGCCGAGCGCATCACGCTTCCGCCGACGCCCGCGGCGACCAGGTTGAGCCCGGTCCCGGTCCCGCCAAAGTTCGCCTCGACCGTCCTGAAGGACCCGTTGTTGACCTCCGTCCCGTACATGACCCACGAGACACCCCCGTCGGTGCTCCTGATCAGCATGCCATCCTGGCCGACGGCGTAGACGTCGTCCGAGGTCGGGGCGTGCGATACGCCATACAGGCTCGGGTTTATGAACAGGTTGAGTACCGTAGAGGACCATGACGTCCCGGCGTCCGATGACCGGAGGATCATTCCGCTTCGCCCGACGATGTACGACTTGTAGCTCCCGGCCTGGTGGGTCCGGCTGATGGACATGTACTCCGTCGACGTCGGGGCTCCGGCAGGTATGGATACGGCGCTGATGGGGACAAAGTGCAACCCATCGTCGGTCGATCGGTATATTTGGCCTCCGGACCCGATGACGACGACGGCCTCTTCGGCCGAGGACCGGAGGACGGCTACGTCCCTTAGGTCGCCGACGGCGCCGGTCGTTATCTCGGTCCACGTGGTCCCGCCGTCCTCGGTCCGCAGGATCAGCCCGTTGGAACCAACCGCGAAGGACACGGAGGACGTCCGGAAACAGACCCCGTTGAGGTCGTTGTCCAGCGTTCCACCGACGTCGAGCCATGTCGTCCCGCCGTCCGACGTCTTCAGGATGGTACCCATTTCGCCGACGGCCAAGCCGTTATTCGAGTCGACGAAATCGATGGCGTAGAGGTCGTACGTAGTCGTACTCTCGAGCTGAGCCCACGTCTCCCCGCCATTCGTCGTTTTGAAGATGGCGCCCATGGCCCCGCAAGCGAACCCGTCCGTCGCGGACGGGAACATCATGTCGTTGATCGAGGAGGTTCCGATGGCCTTGTTGTCCCATACCGCCCGGACGTGGACCATCTCGTCGGCGGCCCACGTGAAGTTCGCCGCAGGCGGGACATTCTGTACTTCCGTCTGGTGGACGTATCCAGACGAGTCAACCACCCGGAAACGCAGGGCGTTTCCGGCCATGAGGGGCATGACACCGAAGCTCATCGTGTTCGGAGTCGTGGTCGTCAGGGAGTCGTTTCCGAACAGGACCATGGTCCCGAGGTTCGTCGAGTCCCAATGTGGCTTCATCCAGAACTCGATGGTCCCAGTCGACCCGATGAGGGACGCCGGGACGCTGAAGACATTCCCGTTAGAACTCAGGTCGAACGCGCCCTGGGTGGACGGGGATAGGACGGAGACGTTGTCGTCGGGGGCGGGCACGTGGACCGCGTTCGTGTAAGTAGAAGACGTCCCGTTGTCCGCCGGGGCCATGACGTACGTCGCCTTCAAGACCTGTAGCTGGGTGACGCTTCCGACGAGAGTCTCCTCGCCGGAGGCGACCGTTTCTACATTATAGATCTCGATGAAACCGCCCCCGTTGTCGGTGATCTGTTCCATCAGGTACGAGTTGGTCGGCTGGTAGGAATACGACGTTATCGACGCGCCCGAATCATTCTCGTCGACGAGCCTTGTGACGAACGTGTTGACGTACGCCTCGTTGACCGAGTTGCCCAGGGCGTCCGTCGTCTCCCCTTGGGACAACGCCAGGACTACCGACGCGGCCGTTGGCTCGAACGAGTAGTTGACCGCGGAGAACAAGGAGCCGCTCTCGGCGACCGTCGAGGTTCCCGTCGGGGCGGCGATGAACGCCAAGGCCAACGTCTTGTTCGCCCATGTCGCCTGGGTAAGTGATCCGAAGAGGTGAATGACGTTGCTCCTGGACGTCAGGGAGCTGCTCGTCATGACGTCGAGCTTGTCGGCGTCGTCGAGAAGGGAAACGATCCTGGAGGCTGCCGACTTGGCCGTGGACAGGGCGTCGGCGGACGTCGTCGACGTATCTATGATGATCACTACGTTGAGCGGCGGCGGGACGGCCGTCTTCCGTCGTATCTTGTTCTCGACGACCGTGGAGACCGAGTCGTCGTCCAGGGGGAAATAACCGGAGAGTGAATTATCGTAGTTCACGCCCGTCAGCAGGAAGTCATCCTGGGTCGTAAACACGGCCGGCTTGATGGACACGCCGGTATAGAGGAGGCACGAGGCGATCCTGGACGTGACCTCGTCCTTGGCCGCCTCGTAGAGGACGACCAGCGACCCTTGCGGGTCCGTCATCACCGTTGGGCTGGCGGACGTAGTCATGTACGTGTCGACCCTGGCCTCCATGCCAGACCCGGCGCTGGAAATCCATTCCCCATCCACGTTCGAGTACCTGGCGTAATAGATCGACGGGTATCCGGTCCTGACCCTGTCGTCGTCGAACACCAGGTGCCCGGTCCCGGAGGGGTCGACGAGGACGTCGCAGTTCTTAGCCTCGCCCCTTGACCTCGTGACTCGCTCGGCGCTCGAGAACGTCGTCTGCGTCTTGGGAAGCCATGCCGCGCAGATGTTGGAAGTACCAAGCCCGTCGTTCTGCCACGCCACGAGGACCGACTCCCTGTTGGTCGAGATTGATGGCCGCTCGTTGTTCCCAGAGATGTACGAGCTGATGTCCTGTGGCGACGCGCTGAGGGATGTGCTGGTAACCCTGAGGACCCTGATCTGCCTCGTAGAGCCTGACAGGTCGTCGTAGGCGACGAGCATGGCGGCGTCAGTGTTGACTATCGCCGGGGCCATGATGACCCTCGGGTGCTCGGCGTCCGTCGAGCCCTTGGTAAGGCTGGTTTCCTTAATGACGAAGGTCAAGGCGCTGGCAAGTTGTTTTCCAGGGTCTATGGTACACGCGAATATCTCGCTCTTCGTCTTGTCGTTCCTCGAGTCGGCCCACGTGACGAATACGTTCCCGCTGGCGTCCTCCGCCAGGGCCGCGTCCTTCGACGAGTAACGGGAGTTCGTTATCCTGATCTGGGCCTGCGGGGAGCCGTAGAACGGGGAATAAGACAGCTTGCGCAGGTAGATGTCCTTGTTCCCGGTCTCGTTGTTCTCGTACGCTACGAACGCCGATCCGGACGAGTGGACCATGATCCTCGGGCTCATCGAGTCCATTGTCTGCGTGGAGATGACAATTGGCGCTGTCCATTCCGTCCTTCCCGTGAACACCAGGAAGTTGAGGGACCCGGTCGCCTTGGCGAGGATCATCGAGTCCTCGAGGATCATGTTGTTGTCGTTGAGTATTTCCTTAACCTTGATCCTGCTCGGGAATATGTCGCTGCCATAGACGACGACGAGGTCCCCGACGGTAACGCCGGAGGAGATGATCCCACAGGACGTCGACGAGACGAGGGACGGGGATTCCGTGGAGAAGAGGGCCGTCCCTGAGCACTTGACGTCATCGGAGGCAGGGACGGATTTGCTGTAGAAGACCTTCCACGAGCCGCCCTCGGAGTCCTGCCACGTCGCGTGGGCGAATCCCATGGAGTCCGAAGCAACGGAGGCGTGTTCCTGCTCTCCGGATACGGCGGCCCTGACGTACAGGGCGTCCTGGGCGTACAGGATCCTGCGGAAGTCCCTGTCTCCATCCGCCTTCGCGTAGACGGCAATGTTCTTGTCCTTGCCGACGATCCTGACCGTGTAATACTTCTGGGACAACTGGAGGGAGGCGAACGCGTTGGCGTACTTGAGGCGGATGCCTCCGTTGAAGAACTGGATGTACTCCTGGTAGGTCCCGTCGTTGATCAGTATCGACGGGGCGTTGATGTCGTCGTCCGGCTCCGTCCCGTTCTCCTTGTCGTCATAGACGTTGGCTCCTGACGACATGTCGACCTTCATCATGGCACCGCCGGCCGGCCCGGTCCCGTCGAACGAGAAGCCTGGGGTAATCGCCTTCCAGAGGTTCATGGTCGCGACGTCCAGGTCGTTCGGGGTCGCGGCGAAATTGCTCGATCCGGAGTTCTGCGAGGCGATGTCCTGGATCATTTTCTTCGTCGAGATGTCTTCGTTGAAGACGTTCGACCCGATGCCCAGGCAGTATATCTTGGCGTTCGGCCCGGCTACGTTGGCTGCCGTTACGATGGACGCTACTGTCGACGCGGCCACGTCCGAGCTGCCGTCACTCAGTAGGACGATGATTTTTTCCGACTGCTCGAAGTTCTCCGCGAAGGCGGTCGAGAACGCCCCCGTCAGGTTGGCGCCGATGGTCGGGTACAACGCGTCCACGAAGCCCTTGGCGGCCGACAAATCCTGCCGGAGGGCGAGGGTCAAGCCCTCATTCCATGACGCGCTGGCTGTCGAGAAAGATATGACGTTGAACCTGTCGTCGGTACCGAGGTTGAGGAGCAGCAAGTCGAGAGCACGCTTGGACATCTCTGACTTGTCCGGGGTCATGGTCTCGCCGAAGTAGGTCAGGAAGACGAAATCCCTTCCGGCCATGGTCGTGACTGGCATCCCGAGCGACCCGTCATCGACGATCTTGACCCTGGCCTCGACGGTCCAGCCCTTGGAGTTGCTCGTCTTGGAGATCCATGGGTCGGTCTTCTTCCTCTGCACGTACTTGTGGAACCTGGACCCGGACTCGCGTCGCGTATCGATGTTGAGGGCGTCTCCGAACAACGAGGCGCAGCTCGCGGAGCAGTTCGTCTCGAGCTGCCACCCTTGGTCCTCCGGGGGCAGGTTGTTCTTCGTCGCGACGTCGAACGGGGAAGCCTTGCTCCCTACGATGTATTGCAGGCCGCGGTCGGTCCCGACGATCTTCCCGGTGGACCCGAACGCGCTTCCTTGCCGGTTCGGGTCGATCAGGACGCAGGTCACGTTGGACTTGGTGACGGCGAGCGTCGACCTCTTCTCGACCGGCGATCCTTCCTCGTACTTGAACAGGGTGGAGGATTCGAGCGGGTCGGCCGGGTCGTAGGACATGTAAAGGGCGTTGTCGTACGCCTTTAGTCGCCCGATGCTCCCCATCGGGAACGACGTGATGTCCTGCATGAGCCTGGAGACGTCCTCTTCCGGGGACTGTGCCCCGTCAATGCTGTACCTGAAGGCGTCCCACGTCGAGCCGAGGATCTGGGGCCTCCCGGATATGTCGCCGATCTCGATGAGCTTCTCGGACGTGTTCCGCGTGAACTTGCCGGTCCCGTCGATGCGGAGGACCCCGTCGATGTACAGATTGATGTCCTTGCCCTGACCGGTGATCCGGTAGGTATGGGGGATGGTCCCGTCGAACGTGTCGGACGTATTCTCGGCGGGGTACTCGAGCGGCTCGTCGACGAGGAGTTCGACCTTGTCCGTATGAACCCTCAGGAACCCGAACGAGGCGCCATCGTAGAAGCGTATCCCCTGGAACTCGTCAGCCTCGCAGTTCGCCTCGTAGACGTACTTAGATGTTGTCCCGCTCCCGTACGCGTATGAACCGTCCGATTGGCGTATCCAGCCAGTCCCCTTTACCGTCGCCGTAGTCGTGATCTCCGCCGCGGCCGCGACCCCGGCCGTCCTGGCCCTTTCCGTCTCTTGCTGCGTTTGCTCGGCGGTAGTAAGGGTGGCGGAGTACGTGTCGTAGGCTGCCTTGTACTCGTCCTCGGTTATTGTCCCGGCTGAGTACTCAGCTACCGCCTTCATGTAATCCTGGATCGCAGACATAATGGCTCCAATTAGGCCGGGAGTTCCGGCTTCACGACGCTCTCCACGCGGTCATTTCTGATATAGCACCCCTTTAGGGCGCTGTAGGCGTTTAGGGCGGCCTGGTACCTGTTGGCCAGCCTCTCCTTGGCGGCGGCGATCTTGGACGTGGAGGTTTTCTCCAAGTCCATGGCCTTCGCGTAATTTTCCTTGGCGATCTTCAATTCGTAGATGTACCCGCTCTTGTTGTCGTTGGCGAACGGGGCGAACGATCCGCCAGCTTTCAGGCAGCCCTTGCCGTACAGCAACGCGTTCAATCGTATGTAGTTCAAGTCCATGTCCGGCAATACCCTCGTCGCGAACAAGTACGTCGTGACGTTGCGGTTGAGATCCTCGGCTCCCCAACCAGGGTTGTACAGCTTCGGGTACGAGGACATGTTTTTGATATTCTTCGTCCTCTGCGCGTGCGCGGCTGTGTGTGAAACCTCTCCTGAACCGCCAGCGTTCAGGTTCTTGCAAGTGCTGTCCCTGACATGGAACAGGTACAAGCCGTCGAGGGCTGCCGGGTCTTGTCCGAGGGGACGCCACGTCTTCGAGGACAAGAAGGGAATCTCCGCAGGAAGGTTGGCGAACTTGTCCTCGATGCCGCGGATCGCGGCGATGTAGTACTGACGACCACGATCCGCCCCCTCGAGTGACATTATGGCGCTATTTGTATTGTCGATCTTGAGTTGCAAGGACCCTATTTCAGTGAGCCATTGAGCTGCCGTCTTCCCGTTGACCATGTTCGAGGCAAGCCACGCTCCCTTGGACGCGTGGTATTCAGAGTCGTCCAGTAAGGTATGCATGGCCGAGGCGTATGCCTTCTCCTCGGATGAACAAGATTTGTCCTCTTCAAGCGGCGGCGGCAGCGGCGCAGAAACGACTGCATCGGGGCTGTACCCTGGTATGCCCTTTCCGAACGCGTCGTAGTTGGCCCATGACCCTGGACCTTTCGGAGACGACAGCCTGCCGCCCGCGCCGCCGACTACTAAGTGTTCCTCGCCGGCCATAGCTACATCCTCATGACGTGAGTTTGAACGTCGCCTCTATGGTCCATCCAGTCGTGTTGGAAACGTTCAACCAAGCCGAGCCCGACATGGCGAATCGAGTCGTATACCAGTCGCTCCACGCCGTCCCGTCGTTGACCTTGACGGAGGCGTAGTATGTACGGCCTTCATCGAGCCTGGCTCCGTACGTCAGCGTTTCCTTTGGGATGAAGACCAGCTTGGACACCCTGGCCCGGGCTCCGCCTTGCGCCGTTCCGACAAGGCTTAGGACGTCGCCCCTAGAGATTTGTACGCTCGTGGCCGTCCTAATCCTGCTCGCGGCGCCAGACTCGTACGTGAAGTTCATGATGGCCACGTCATTTACGTAGGCTACCAGGCTCGGGTTCCCGGACGCCTCCGTCACGTAGTGAAGCTCCACGTCGTAATTGTCCGAGGACGGGAACTGGAACGCGTACGTCGCGGTCCCGGCCAGGCCGCTCAGGATGATGCTCCCATTGGACTGGGAAACGTACCCGGACAGCTCGTCGAAGTCGGAACCCCTGACCTCGAACTTGGTCATGGGCGCCAGGGACAGGCTAACGAACGTCCCGAAGGCATTGGTGTCGACCGGCGTCGCGACGATCTTGACCGTCGACCCGGAGTCAAGCCGGATTGACTTCATGGTCTGGGAAGCCGACCCCATCCCGCGGGGGGCTTGGAACTCGTCGACCTTGGACGAGTCCACGTACAGCGCGTACTTGCACGCCCTTCCGTCCATCTCGTAGTTAAGCGTAAACCCGAACGTGCCAGACTGGCCCGAGTACCTGAATCCGAGTTCCCCCTTGGTCACCCCCGTCAGGAGGTTCATCTTCGACCCATCTGGATACAGGACGTATCCGGAAACGGACACGACGTCCGAGGGGAGTAAGTTCAGTCTCGGCTTGTCGTCCTCCGTCACGTACTTGTAATTATCGTCCGAGGACGAGATGGACCCCGAGTCGAAGATGTCGTTTCCGGCCAGGACGCTCCCGGACGAGCTCGCCGTCGACACGATCCCGTTGACCATGAACTGGCCGCTCGGGAGGATAGACTGCATCGCCCCCGATGTCCTGAGCGGTTCCGTCCCGATGACGAGGTGATAGTTCGACTGGGCTTCCCCGTCCTCGTCTATGAACCGCCACTTGAACGTCGGGTTGGGGTTCGTTACCCCCGTCGGCGCGACGGCTCCCTCGACTAGGATGAGGTCGATCTCGGGAGGAGTATTGACGACGACGACCGAGTCCGACGTTTCCATGTCCCCGACGCCGTAGTTGTCGTACGGTTGCAGAGTGAAATACCACGTGTCGCCCTTCGTCAGGTACGATGACGGGACCACGGCCGAGTTCCTGAGCTCGGTCTGATCGACGCCGTCCTTGTACCATTTCAGGATCGCCGTAACGGGATCGTCGTCTGGGTCGTCCAGCAGGAAGGAGGCCTTGAGGTCGTCCGACTTCCTCGGGCGCGCGGGCAGCAGGCTGATGATCGTGGCCGTCGGGGCTCGGTTGCTTATGACGACCGCGTCGGCGGTATAAGTCAGCCCGTACGCGATGCCGTCATGCGGCCTTACCGTGAAGTGCCATGACTGGCCTGGCGACAAGTACGAATGGTCGACCGTCAGCGAGTTCCTGAGCGACGATTGCTCGACCCCGTTCTTGTACCATTGGATCTGGGTCTTGTCGCTCTCCGTCCCGCCCGGGTCGACGAAGGTATAATTGGCCGTCAGGCTGTCGCTCGTGTACGGGGAGGAAGGAGTTATCGACAAGTCCTCCGCCGTCGGAGGGGCGTTGAGCTGGAAGTATCCGGTGGCCCAAGACGAGAACCCGCCATAGGGGTCATAGACGCGGACTTGGAAGTAGTACTTGACCCCGTCCTGCAAGTCCCCGTAGACGCAGATGTCCCTCCTGTAGGTATATTGGTGGGCTTCCGGAGTTACGATGATCCCAGTAGCGTCCACGTTTCCAATGAAGGAATCAGTGCCAAGGTCCGTCGAGTTGTCCGCGATCCTGACCTCGTACCCGGCCAACGGGTCGTTGTCTACGTCCGTCTTCTGCCACGTGATGGTCGGCAACGGGTCGTCAAGGTCGAGCGGGTTCGTTTTCGAGTCGACCAGGACGTTGCTCAGGACGGGATTGCTCGCGAAGGCGAAGAACGTCGATCCCAATCCGGACGCCGAGATGTCGTCGAACGAGTCGTATACCCTGACGTTCACGTACAGGAGGGCATGCGCCGGTAGGGTTCTTCCGGTATTGTCGAAGTTGTAGATGACCGTCGTAATGGCGGAGTAGATCTTCCCTGAATCCCATAGGACGTTCGAGAACGCGGGATCGGCGGCGACGACGATCTGGACGGCCGTCTGGGGCTGCCCGTCCGAGTCCGTGTAAGTCCATGATATGGAAGGTTTCACGACTGGAACGATTGATCCGGGAACTTGCCCGTTAACCAATACGTTGGAACAAATCGGGCTCGTATTGACGGTCCCCGTCCCGTTCGCCGTTACGAAAACGCGGGTAGGGTCGACTGGCGGGTAATCGGTGTCAAATGGGTTGAACTTCTCGCCATCAGTCATCTCGATGGTCCAGAAGAAGGCCGTCCCCTCGGGGATGGTTATGGGGAGCGCGTATTGGAATTCCGTCGGGCCAACGGGCGGGGAGCCGTTCATGTTGGCCGTCAGGATGTCGTGTTCCAGGGTGTTGATGACGCCATCCTTGTTCAGGTCGAACGCCGGGTCGAACGCCGGGTCGGTATAGATGATTCCGGGGTATCCTGGCAATGCCGTCAGGATCGCGACGTCGTCCGCCGTGACGATCCCATCTCCATCCAGGTCGATCCCCTGTGGCAGGTAGATGTACCCGCTATCGAACAACTCCGTCCCACCAAGGGTCGTCCCGATCTTGACGCGGTAAACCCAAGGCTGGTCCCCATCGGCGTCGTCGAACTCCCACGCGATCGTCGGGGATGGGAGGACAAATCCGTAAGGATCGGTGAGCATCCTGGCCGACTCGATGGTCGGGGCCGTATTGCTAAGCACGACGGGATTTGAGAACGTCCCGGAATCGATCTCGAAATCAACGAATGCTCCCGTGTCCGAGGCCGTGAGGTGCGCGTCGGCGACTTCCGTGGTATTGATCCTGAGCATGGCGACGTCGCCCGTCGACCCGCTCTTGACGACGATGCCGTTCTTGCGCCAACTGATGGTATGACCGGACGGTATGTAAGGATACGTCGGGGTATCCGTATCCCTCGCCTCGAGGACGAGCTTGTGGTTGGGGGAACCAGCAGGGACGATATAATAGGCCATTTATCAGTCCTTCGCCTGACGTAGCATAAATGTACCACCTGGTTTAGGGGCTATCACGAGCTGGCCATTCTTTACGGTGACGGACGGGGCACCGGCGGCGAACACCTCGAACTCGGTCGGCGGGCCATAAGCGAACGTCTGATCGAGCGTCCAATTTCGCCCGATCGACTTCCTGAGCTTGCCGTCGATGGTCGAGACGTACGTGACTCCGTTGAGCGTCTCGAAGTCCGTCGCCGCGGACGAGTTGTCCAGTTGGAACTCCCCGCTGTACTTGTACTCTCCCTCGGCCCCATGCTCGTCGACGGCCATGATCCTGACGTTGCAGGTTCCGCCCGAAAGAAGCGTCGCGTCTATGACCGTCCTGGAGTTCCCGGACGGGATGGTATCGACGAGGTCCCACGTAGTCCCGCCGTCCTGGGTCAGCCAAACCTTGTAGATCACGGCGTCGTCGTCGACATCGACCGTATCCGCCTCCTGCCATTCCACGACGATCCTCATGGCTTGAGTGGAGCCCGCGACCGGGCTCGTAATTATCGGGGTAACCGGCGCGTGGTTGGCAATACTGAACAACGGGGACGTCCCGCCATTGGACGGGTCGGACGAGGTTATCCCGTCGCTCGCGATGACGCGAACCCCGTAATTTTCCCCGGCCGGGACGCTGGACAAGTTTATGGAGTAGGACGTCGTCGTAGACGGGAGCGGGCCGGCGATCTGGTTCCATCCGGAGTCGTTGCTTAAATCGTCCGTCATCTCGACCACGTACGTAACCTCGTCCCCGTCAAGATCCAATGGGGTCGCCCCTACCCAAGCCACGTCGATGGATTCGGAGAACAGGCCGGACGTCGGGGACGTTAGCGTCGGGTCTCCCGGAGGGTTGTTGAAGTAGAACGAGCCATAGGAGTCCCATGTGGACCACGAGACCCCGTCGTAAACGCTAACCCTGAAGTAATACATCTGGTGGGTCAACACCGCAGGGGTGACGATGGGGCTTGGGACGACGGTCCCGTAGGCGATGTTGTCGCTCGCCCCGAGGACCGATCCCGTGTCCCAGACCAGGTTCTTGAACGCCGAGTCCGTAGCTACTTGAACCCTGTAGGATTGCTGGGAGTCGGCCGAGTCGTCGTCATGGAACGTCCATTCGATGGACGGGTTCGACGAAGTCACGCTCGCCGGGTTGATCTCCCCGTCGATCTTCAGCGAGACGGCGCTGGGTTTGGCATTGACCAGGATTATCCCCGTGACGGCGTTCCCGTACTCGATGTCGTCCTTGACGGACATGCTCACGTCGTATATCCCCGGGGCGATGAGCGGTATCGTGAACGAGGACGCCGCGCCGCTCGCCTCGTAGGTCGTCGCCGACCCGCCAGCCCTTGGGTTAAGGACCAGTCTGTAGGACGTCTGGACGGCCCCTTCAGGGTCGACGTAGTCCCATTCGACGAGGACGTCATGGCTCGATATCTTCTGCTCGACCCCGCCAAGAAGCTCGAGTCCGCCCATTTTCAGGGAAATGACGTATGGCAGCCCGTTGAGCCTGAAGTAGTTGAGGGAACTCCATGGCGTCATCCCGTCCCCGTACGGGTACCCGTCGTCCGACATGACCCGCCACGCGTACTGGACGTTGGCGACGACGTCCCGGACGGCGTCCGGATCGACTTCCGAGTACGAGATCGAGAACTCCCTGCCCCCGACGACCCTGCCCACGTCGATCAATTGGGTATCCCACTCGATGTCGAACGCGGGGGAAACGGTCCCCGCCTGCGCCCTATATCTCATCGACGGACCGTCGTCGTCATCAATCCTGAATTCGAACGTGACGGACGAGGCGTTCGGGAGCTTCGGGTTTGTTTGCCCGTTCGTGTACATCTCGGAGACTACCGGGGCCGCGTTGACGACGGAGTCCAACGACCCCCATCCGCTGACCTGCGACTGGGTGACGTAGTTCGGGCATTCCCAGTGATCCCACCTGCCGGTCTGCTCCTGCCAGTATTCCCACCTATGGGACGACGCGATGGTAACCCTCAGGGAGAACGAGTAGGTTGTATTGGACTTCAGGAGGTACGCTGGCAAATCGACGTAGAGGGTCTGGCCTACGGCGGAATCGTACGCGTCCCAGTTGGCGTAGTTCGTGACGCTCGACGAGGAGTAGGTCAGGGTCATCCCCTCGTAGATCATCAGCTCGGCAGTCGCCTTCGTCCCATCGTTGAAGTAATAAGCCCTCTTCCCATCCGCCGTATTGAAGTAAACCTGGGTCCCGGTCGGGGACGATGTCTCGTCGATGATGGTGCAGGTCGGCCATGCGGGCGTGCTTGCCGGGTATGCCCCGTCGACTCCGGATATTACCGGGTACGGGGAGTCGGTATCGGACAACGAGGGCAGGGTATATCCGATCCTGGCCACGTAGGTCGGGGAGTAGAGCCTAGACAACGTCAGGGTTGGGTCAGCCATTATAGGCTCGTCCTAGTCCAATTCGTACCGTCGAACACGTAATATCCGCCGCCGGATGCCAAGGCCGCGTAGAGCAACGTCCCGTCATTCCTCAGGCGCGTTATCGGTATCCCCGTCGAGAGGACCACCGTCGTCGAGGTACCCGATAGGGAGATGACCCTACCGTCTCGCAACCCCATGTATACCTTGTCATTATACGCCGCCATGGAGATCACTTCCCCGCTGATCGTCGTTACTTCGTCCGGTTCGCCATCGAAGCGATAGATGATGCTGTTTGGGGACGAGTACGCGGCTACGTAGAGGTAGCTGTCCAGCGCCGCCATCGCGTTCAGTGAATTCTCGTCGAACGCATGGGCTTGCCTGACGAGGACCTTGTATTCCATCAGGTTCCCGTTGGCGTCGAACGACGCGTACAACTTATCCCCGTAGACCTCGATGTCGGTCACGTCACCCTCGTCGCAGAGGACCCGGTTGACGATCTCGCAGTCGCAGTAATCGGTGATGTTGTTCGCGAAGTCCCTGAATTGGACGAGGACGCGCTTGATCCCGTCGCCGCTCGTCAAGTCCCAGAACTTCTGGGGTACGTACGTGTCCCAGTCCGACCAGCAATCCTCGTCGCCGTTCTTCAGGCGGATGTCCTTGATCCCGCTGGTGGCGTCCGTCGCGTTCAGCCTTATGTTGACGCGCCTCTCGGTCGTGAACGCCTCCCCGTCGTTGATCTCGATATTGCCTGACGGGGGAAGGGTATCGATCATGAATACGCCTTGGTGCTTGACTCGAAGCCGACCGATCTCGGACGGCGTTCCATAGGCTCCAAGCTCGTCGTAAGGCGTGACCCTGACGCCGTAATCGTCCCCGTCGGGGAAGTTCGTTATGTCGATCTGGAACGACGTAGTCCCTTCCGACAGGCTCGTAGCGTCGGGGACGTCGGCCCATCCGTTCCCGCTCGTGTACAACGGGGTGATCTGGATTTTGTAGTAGACGATATGCCCGTCGACGTCCTTCGGAACCGCCTCCTGCCACGCGATGACCAGCGAGTTGTCGAATGTCTCGCCGGAGAGCGGGGTCAGAATGCTGACCTGTTCCGGGGGATGGTTCGCGACCACGAATGGTGTCTTGTTGGACGACCATTCCGAGAACAGGTTACGTACGTCCCGGGCCCTGATCCTTACGCCCCCGTCGTCCGTCATGGGGACGGAGGTGAAATCCAGGTCGTACGAGGTCGTCCCCTGGGGGATGCCCGAGGAGATGGTCCTCCATCCTCGATCCTCGGAGAACGAGTCCGTGAATTGCAGCTCGTACGTAACCGGGCTCCAGCACGTCGGGTCCCTTGGAATGGCCTCGCGCCAGACGACGGTCACTACTCCCGAGAGGGAGGCCGACGTGGTCGGGTACGTCAGGGTCGGCCTGAACGGGACGAACGTCGGGTCCTGCAAGCTACAGGAAAACCCGGAGAATCCCGAGAACCCGGAGAATCCAGAGAACGAGCTTATACCGGAGAAGCCGTAGATCTCCAAGCCCAGGGCCCCGGAACGGCTGGAGAAGCCGGAGTAGTCGTAATAGCCCCACCCGTTCGCGTCGAACACGAGTCGCGGGGAGACGGCTCCCAGTGGAGAGGCGAAGTTCTTTTCTCCGAACGCGGCCATTCTTAACCCTCGTACGCGCTGGATATGCTGATGTCGTCGAAGTTCGGCGTTATCGACAGGCAATACCCGACGCGGTAATAATTATCTATCCTCTCCGAAGCCCCAGAGAATCCAGCCGCCTGGACGAACAAGTCGGAACTGTGAGCCACGACGAATTGCCTGAACCCGGAGAAACCCGACGCCTTGGCCCAGGCGTAGCTGGACAACATGAGTGACGCCCTCCCGGGGAGGATGACGGCGCTCTCGTCTGCGGCAAGGTTCTGCGCCGTGGTCCCGTCCGAACCCCTCGTGCAGGGGCCGAACGAGTCGTCCGTCCTGGCGTCGTACCAGATGAATTCCTGGTTCGTCATGTGCCCCATGGCCGAGAATCCCGCCGCCGCGTCAACGAATGGGCCATAATCCTTGTAGAGGTCCCCGGTAGAGCACATCCCGCTGAACGAGACGACATTGGTCGTGCAATGATCCCTCATGTCCACGGAGTTGAATTTGGTCAGGTATCCTCGCTTTGGGAAGAGATAGGCGAGGTCGCAGGGTATCGTCGTGTCCGTCGCCGCGACCGGACCGTCGATCGTTGTATTGATGACGTTGGCAGGTATTGGGACGTACGTCTCGGGGCTGACATATCCCGCCACCGTGGACATCAGCCCGTCATCGATCATCTTCGTCAGATGGCTATCTAGTTCCTGTACTACCCCATATAGGCCGCTCGTACTGTGGCTCTCCCCCGAGAACCCGTCGAAGCTGGAGAAGCCCGACCCGTCGAAGTAGCCACTGAACCCGCTGGCGCCGGAGCCGGCGATCCCGATGAAGAACTGCTCTATGGCGAGGATTTCCCGGTGGTGCCGGTTGTAATCCGTGGCGTTGTAGATCAACGGGCTCCTGTCGACCTCGGAGGAAGTCTCGCGGGCCAGTTGCTTGGGCATCACGTATTTCGGGAAGTAACTCATGAGGCTCCAGAGGCTCCGGATGGGACTGGTGGTGGCGGGGTTCCGTTTGAGTTCGACTGCGCATCGAGGCTCTGCGATTGAGACGCGATGAGCGTCGCCATGTATCCGACGTCGCCGTACAAGGGGGTATATGTGGCCGCGTCGTACAGGTACGCCTCCCCGGTAGCGTTCTGCCTCAACCGTATCCCGTCCATGGTCAAGGACGACTCTCGCATGGCCGCGCATGGGGAAAGCGTGAGCGTGAGCCTCCCGTAAAATACCGGGATCGAATAGGCGGGCCAATACAGTATTCCGGTAGAAACCTCGGACAGCCCGTTGACTACGCTGTTCGCCTCCTCCCACGTCAGGATGCCTTGCAGGGCGTACGACGTGTCGGTCGATTCCAGATAGTACGTCCCGTCGCTCCTCTGCCTCAGGATCCCAAGCCCGCCAGTCACATGGGAGAAGAGTGGGAAGCCCGGATCGGTCGGCTTGACGCTAAACCACGAGGCCCTCGTCGCTATCTTCCACGCGATGTTCGATAGAACCCCGTAAAGACCCAGGATGGCCACCTTGTAAGTGGTCATCCTGCGCCACGCGGGGAAATGCCTGCCCATCATCGAGTCCTCGTTCGAGTAAGCGAGATTGATGACGTTGTGGACGGACGGGATATGATCGCTGTCCCCGGGGTAATCCTTGGCGTTGTTGGTCGTCTCCACGCGACGAACGGGGGACAAGACGTGCGTCCCGGCCATGGTCCCGCCGTAACCGCGCTCGCAACCTTCGAACGACTGTGCCGTCTTGCTCGAGTACCTGATCCACTCGACGTTTGTGAACCCGGTCTCCGTGGACAACTCCACGGCGGGAGCGTCCATGTCGTTGAGTATCGATATGATCCCGCTGTTCGGGAACCCGGACGTCGAGTTGACCGTTATGGACGTGTCGCTGGCCAACGGAGGCGCGCCGAGCGGCGTGGCGAGGCATGGCTCCGGGAATATGATCCTTCCTCCGGACCTTACGTTCCCTGAAGCGACCGAGACGCCGCCGGCCGGGTCGATGAAGGAGTTCAGCCTGTTTATGAGCGACGACACCTGGTTCAGGATGCCCTGAGAGACGCCCGCCTCGGCGGAGTACAGGTCGCTCGCGCCGATAAACTTCTCGATCGCCTGTATCTCCTCGTCATGGGTGTTGTAGGAACGCGCCGTGACCCTCGACCGGCTACTGCCGGTCGTCAATGGAGAATCCTCCTTGGGAGTCAAGGGCATTATCTTCCTGGGGAAGTAGGCCATTAGTCGCACTCCTCCCCTGGGCGCAACGGTGGTATCTCGTCAAGCGTCCTGACCAGCGTAGCTTGGTATTGCGCGTAAGCGACGTGCCCATCCTCGGTCCACGTCCCCCCGAACGAGTCGCACGTCCAAGCCCTCGTCCTTATTGTTCCGTTCGAGCGAAGATAGCATTCGACCTGCGAGATGTCGTCCCCGAGGCAATGAACCAACGTTGGCGATACCTGGATGGCCATCCTTCCCTTGAAGACCAGATCGTTCGGGGCATGCTGCGTGGGCGTCGAACCTAGATGGGCGCGCCTGACGCGGAGGAGGCGATTGTTCGGGACGTCGATCCCTGAATAAAAGAGGATCTCGACGTTCATCGACTGGCCGTTTGAGATGCGATCCGTCAACCTGTCAAGGGCGTAGTCCGTGATTACCGAGGAGGACCCGGAGGCGGCTATCATGTCGTCCATGTAATAAAGGCCGCTGAACCCGGCGAACCCCGAGAACCCCGAGAACCCATCGTAGTTCGCGGCGTCATCCTGGGCCATGCTGGTGGGTCCGATGACGTTCGTTGTCGACGGGATCCCCTGGGCGTCCGGGATGTCGTAGAACAGGAGGTTTGACGCGTCGTTGATGATCGTGATGTACCCGATCTCCGGCATGTCCGAGACGTCGGCCAGCGTGACGTAGTTGGACGCCGTCGGGGCCAGTTCCTCGACCGTCGTGTTTGGAAGGTAGTCGACGAGCGTCGTAATCGGCCAATTCGTCGGAAATACGATGGTCCCCGTTGCCCCTCCAAGGACGTCGTTGCGACACGAGACGGTCCCGCTGGTCACGAGGACCATGCCGCTGCGAATTGAGCTGAGCTGGTTGAAGATGTCCTGGATGGCGTCCATCAGGTTGTTCGTCGCCCCGGCGCATCCGGACGGAGCCGGATAGCATTCTGGAGCGGCCGAGAACCCGGTGATGGAAGAGAAGCCGGTGGCCGTCGAGAAGCCGCTGGACGCGGCGCTGTAGCATTGTCCGGGAAACGATGGTCGGCGAACGCCGATCACTTTCTCGATCGCCTTGATCTCCTCGTCATGCTTGTTCGCGTCGGTCGCCCCGATGACGTACTTGTTCCCATTG
>Ga0307377_10002062_pt1 | contig 24158 bp, 49 predicted proteins | sample TR3MG_FD_202535 | JGI IMG/M metagenome (GOLD analysis project Ga0307377, IMG submission 202535) | Soil microbial communities from Risofladan, Vaasa, Finland - TR-3 | ecosystem: Environmental > Terrestrial > Soil > Coastal area > Acid sulfate soil | place: Finland: Risofladan, Vaasa | collected...
CTCATTTGTTCAAAGTCGAGATACCAGAAGCCTTGTTCGTCTTGCTTGAGGGCGGGGTCCGCAGCAGCCAGTAACTCCATTGCGCGGTAGGCCGTGTCCCACTTGACGACGCCCATCAGGTCCACCACGTCGCAGGTGCGCATGGCCTCCCCGTCGCGTAGGTGACCGCAGATGAGATAGCCCTTTTGCAGTGCTACCCATTCGCGCTGTTCGGCTGTCTCGCGGACCCGTTCACGCCAAGCCGCTCGCCCCGGCTCAGTCATGGTGCCTCCTAGTCGATTGTGTAGCCCCGACAGTGCAGTCCGTTGCCCCAAAGCTGAAACTCCAACTCACAGGAAGGACAAACCGTCTTGTCGCTGTGTTCTAGGGCAGGACACATCATACTGCATCTCGGACAGAGGAACCCCAACCGCACGATACGCGGCTGCTTCAGACCCAGGTGTGAAGGACGTTCCTCTGTGACTTCATAGGTGGAATAGGCTACGACTTCCTCGGCCCATTCTTTCGTCTTGTCTTTCATCACTTCCTCCGTTTCTCTACCTTCTCCCCGTCTAGTTGGAAATACTCCCGGCTCCGCCGCGCCAACTGCCACCACCAGAGCTGCAGGGTGAGCAGTAGCACGACGCCGCCAATGACGAACCCTGTGATGATATGCCTCATGGTGTCGGTGATCATCTCGCCTCCTTCTCCGCCACTATCCGCTCGACCGCCGTGTCCAGTTCCCGCTCCCACTTGTTGCGCATGCGGTAGCTGATCTTTGCCATCGCCTGCTGCTTGTGGTGGCTGCGGTAAAAAGGACAGCGTTCGTCCTTTTGGTTACAGTCGGCACCATCCTCCAGGTAGAGCGGGCACCGGTCCTCACAGGTCGCCACTTCTGCCGCGTCCGGGTTTGGCAACCAATGCTCGCACCCGTTGGCAGAGAGGTGGCCCCAGGGCCATTCCCCGCGAATGTCGCCCCAGGTCAGGTCGTTGGGGTTGTGGCTGTAGATGGTCACGGGGCCACCATATCTGCGTACCATTCTGGTGCGTCAAGCGCGTGGCACCATATCCTTCCATCAATCCATGGTGGACTGAAATACGGACGATGTTCGTCCCACCAATCCTCCTCGGCCGTGGTAAGTGTATTACCAGGCACCTTCAACTCCACATAGAGCAGTCGCCCGTGGCCTAGATAGATGCGATCGGGGTGACCGGCGAGCTGAACCCGCGTCCGGCGATCCTGGCTGTACTTGTCCACACAAAAGCCCGCCGCCTCCATAAAGGCATCAATGGCGGCAGCGAGTTCACTCTCGATCATCATTAGCCTCCCACGCCATCAGCCACTCGCGCAACTCCTCCAGCGACATCCTCGCCAGCAATGACCCGGCGAACCCTATGGCGCGCTGTACCGCACGCTCGGGATGCTTGGCCAGTTCAGCATTCAGCCGCTCGCGTATCTCCCGCCTGAGTGCCCTTTTCTGCGCGCCCATGCTAGGCATCCTCGGCCTCCTTCTCCAGCCGGTACGCCACCCGCTGATAGTGGTCGCGCCAGAAGGCACACTCGCGGTGCATGTTGTCCACCTGCTCCACCATCCCCTTCAGCTCGCCCTCGGCACGGTCGAGGCGGGAACGCAGTGTAGTGAACTCCCAAAATAGCCAGGCCGCGTCCATGTGGGCCGTTATGCCGCGGCTGATACGATGCAAGATCCGCCACAGTTGCGGAACATGCCCCCGCTTGCGGTGGTGCTGTGGTGGCTTCATCTCACCCCTCCCCCTGCCACTTGTGATATGCCTCCACGCCCAGGGCGTTTAGCTGGATGTTCACGACATCATCATCGAACCAGAACTCGCCCACATCGTCCCCCGGCGGCTGAGGACCAATGAAGCTCAGCCCCATGACAACCGTTGTCGCTGGCTCCCAGGGGCACCAGCACGCCGGGTTTGCATCGCGCTCGCGTAACCATAGCTTTTTCATCTCACGCCTCCCCGCCGAGCACGTACCGGCACCCGCTGGCACACCAGTCGAAGTTCAACAGGATCGAGGCGGCGCATCGGCTGTAGCAGCGACCCAAGGGCAGGCTATTCATGAGTGCGGGCGTCGCCGGTGACGCCACCTGGGTCGTCACAAGCACGCCGACGAGTAGCACCATCACGGCCAAGCATCTTGCTGTTCTCATGTCGCCTCCCCGGGCCACTGGCGCACGAGTAGGTCGGGTGGCGTCTCCTGGCCAGGGCCGGCACGCTTGAAAAAGAAGGGCACACCCGCTTGCTGGCACTGCTGGCGCAACGCAATGGCCGCTTCCATAGGCATCTCGCGGGCACCGGGGCCGGTCTCGGCACCGCAGATCACCCAGTCGAGCAATGGCGGCTTGTCAATGTATGCCGTGCCCAAGCAGGCGGGGCAGTCTGTCCCGGCGATTCCCTCTCCGGTGCTTCCGCAGACGTAGCATTCCTCGCTGCCGCCTAGCCAGCAAGACAGGTCAATGGCCGATAGCATTGGCTCCAGCGACACCCCGCGCACCGCAAACGGGGTCTTGATCAGCCACGGTATCCGCTCGTCGGCACGCGCCTGGTTCTCAGCCGTGACCATGCCGATGATGTGCGGCGAGCACCGATCGAGGCCAGGATAGCACTCGGTCACGAACTCGTGCATCCGTTTTGCCCGCTTGGTCAGGATGATGAACGTGTGCTTGCGGTTCTCGTGTGCGGTCATCACGCTAAACACGCGCTCGATATCTTGCCAGGATACCTGCTCGTGGAACAGGTCGCCCATCGATACAACGAACACCGTCCTCGGTTTGCGCCACCGAAAGGGCTCATCCAGTTTGTCGGGGTGCGCCGTCACAAGAAACCCGTATGGTGCCTCTGGATACCCGAACCGCCCTGCCAGCCGCTTGGCCATCCGCCGTGCGTAGCAGTGCAGGCAGCCCTCGCTGATGGGGGTGCAGCCCGTTATCGGGTTCCAGCTCTCCCCCACTGTCCCTGGACGATTGAGCCATTCTATTCCGTGCATCTCACGCCTCCTTCGCGTTCCTCACGTCGCCGCGCAGCTCGAGTAGGGTGCCCTCAGTGCTGAACCATGTCGCCATACTCGCCCGACACATAACGCCGCCGCGCCTCCTTGCTGTCCACACCAGGTGGGGCACGGGGCGGCGGCGGGGCATCCTCGCTCCCATCTACTAGCATCTTCCATAGGTAGCCGCCCGGGTTCTGTATCTTCCCGTTGCCGCGGACGAACGCCAACCAACCACGCGCACGATCGGGGTCGTGCTTCTCGAGTACGGCCCTTGCTCCCCTATCGGTCATGCCGGCAGCAATCAGATCCGAAAGCAGGGAAGCATCATCATCAACAAGGCAGACGGGTTGCGCCGCTGGAACGGGGCGCTCTGATTGTGTGTCTGTCTCTGTCTCTGTGTCTGATTGTGTGTCTGCTTCTGTGTCTGTGTCTGGTGCGTTACATAGTAACGTTTCAGAAACGTTACAGTCGTCCGTTTCCTGTGCCTGTTGCTTGTCCCGCCAGGCCTGCACTCGGGGCGTACTGTTGTCGCTCTTGAACTGGCGCTTGTCGAAGTTGGTGCAGGATAGGCCGCCGCCTTCATGCCGCGTCACCATCTGCATCTTGACAAAGGCATCCAGCAGGGGGGCGAACTCAGCGGGTTCCATCTCGAGGTCGGCGCATAGTTCGGCGTCTGTGATCCAGAGACTGTCGGTCCACATCAGGTATCCCCGTTCTGGGGAATCGTTCGCCATTGCCAGGATGGTTGTCCACGCGCCCCGAATGACGACGCGGGGCAGGTGGGTCATGCGCCCGATACGCTCGATCTTGCGCTCGGTCAGGATTTCGTTGTAGACGCGGAACCAGGGATACCTAGACATTGACGAGCTCCAAGTCTTTTTCGGTGATAAAGCCCACGCTGACCGTCGCTATCGCTTCCATGACGACGGATGCCGGGACAAAGATGCAGTGGGAGCGCCAGTCGGCGCTGTTCTGGAATGCGCCCTTATAGGTCCGCTTCCACTCACGGTAGTTGCGGCGAAATGCAATTCGCAAGAGCTGGAAACATAGTAGATAGCAGACATCGGCGTCGGATGGATCAAATGTGAACAGAATCAGATCGCTCAGCTTTGACTCGTCAAGCGTCCAGCCGACCTTGGGCGTGTTGCCGTTGTCCGCTACGACTGACCAATCTTCTAGCGCTAGCTCGGGGCCATCCTTCCAGAATCGAGAGCACCCAGCGTCGCGGGCCTTCGCGTCGATGTATAGCTCGGCGCCATGCCGAAGCGTAGCCACGTAGTCAATGCCCTTCTTGTTCTCCTGTGTCGTGGGAATACGGACATCCGCGCAACCGTCTATCATCTTCCTGATTGTTTGGATGTCCGTGTCCTGCCTGCGGCCTTCGCTAAATGCAAGACGGTTCTCGAATGTGTAGATTCTAGGTTCCAACTTCAGCCCCCCATCCAATCCATCCCGGTCGCGGCTTGCGCTGAAACATCTCCATCCATGGGCCGGGACTGCATCGCTCTACCAACTCATAGAATGCATCCGGCTTGCTGCTGTGCTCCCCAGGTCGCGGCGCTGCAAACCACGTCCCCACATCTTTCCTGAGTAAGGGGAGCGAACCACGGACGCCAAACAAGACGTGCTCGGTCTGGCCCCTGAAGTAGTTACCCATCCCAAAGCTCGGCTTGCACCAGGTCAAGGCGGTGATGTAGCGAAACCCCCAGGCCTCGAGCAGCGCGAACCCTTTGGGTAAACTGCGGTTGGTAATCCACAGGTAGATGTGTGCGTTGTCTTGCGCCAGCTTGGACACAGGTAGCGCCAGTATCTCGTCGAAGGGCATTGTGGCGTAGGTCGGGCGGGCACGTCCAAGTTGGTCGGCATCGCCTTCATCGCTCCAATCCCAGGGTGGGTCAAGCGCGACGGCCGGCACGGGTTCGCCATTCCATTGGGACAGGGGCGGCATATCTTCTACCAGTTCCCTATTCTGCTTTCGCGCAAGTTCCCGCTTGTGTTCTTTTGCGAGTCGGACAGTAGCGATCGTCGTCAGTTCCTTGCCTGCATCCTTTGTCTTGGCGATATGCGCCTCGAACTGTGCTTCAGGCAAGGTAGTAACGGTCTCCCAGACATTGACCTTGCGCTTGTCGAGGCCCAGTTCGGCGTAGGTAGGAGCACCACGAAAATCGGTCCGCGCCGCCGACCGATTTTCTGGAGGCCTTCCTGCCTTCGCCTTGTCCATAGCCCTGGTCAACTTGCCAGCCCTACGCATTGCGCGCAGCTTGATCTCGGCAGCATGGTTCTGTGCTTCCAACCCAAGGCTGACCTGCCGGGCGTAGACACGCGCCGCCTCTGCCAAGTCGATCAGTTCCTTGGCATCATCCACGGTGCGGATCTCGGCTAGCATCCGGGTGGCCTGGTCGAGCTTCATCAGGTCGGTTGTCATGTCTTGCTCCTGTGTCAACTCTGTGGAGCGCCGGGGGATCGAACCCCGCTCCGTGAGTTGCGTCATGCGCTCTTGCCTCACGTCGAAACCAAATGCGCCCCCTGTCAACTCGTCCACAGCGCCGCGTGCTCGCGCATCACCCCTCCACCTCGGCGCCGGCGAGCTCGACCTTCGTTGCAACGAAAGCCTCGTCCCACATCTCATCTGTCCATTCCGAGATAGGCTCCTGCCACTTGGCCCATCCCCAGGCTGCGGGCTGCTTGTACTCTGGCTTGAGCCTGCAAACGGGCGTTTTCACCCGCTCCCCAGCGGCGCGCATCGCGTATTGCGTGTGGCACGTGTGACAGCGACATACTCCGTGGGCTAGTCCCCAGATGAGGACGCAATCTCCGCAAGTCTCACAGGCCCATGTCGGGTCAAGCGGCCAGTTCATATACCTTCTCCAGTGTTGCATCATTCCTCCTCGGCGCCCGTCATCGCGGTTGCGGCTCTGCGCCGCCGAATACAATGGCCAACAGTAGTCCAAGGGCAAGGTACATCGCCACTGCCAACACGATAGAACCTGTCACCAGCCCAACGGTCAGGGCCACTGCTGTGCAGATGACCAGTAGGGCCTTTACTGGTGCGGCCATCTCACCCTCCTACGACGCACAAGCACAGCCACGCGAAGGCCAGGACCATGCCCAGGCCGGCGACGAGGGCGTGCAGTCGGTCCGTTGCCGGCTGTTGTCGAGTCGCCATGTCAAGCCTCCTTGTGTCATTTGGTAATGGTAGGGGCCGGACTCTCACCGTTGCGCGTTCTAAGTAATGTTTGACTTTATGATCGTAGTGCGGTGGACCATCCCCAGCCGCGATGCTCGTTATCGTGCCCGCCATATAATGGGTACGCCAGCATCGCCCCTATCCAATGCCACATGCTGAGCCGCCGCCAAGCGGGATTCACATTCACCCGCGCCCGCCTCTACACTGGCGATATGCCAGCCCGACCCGTCACGGACGGCCCAGCAGCGTCGTTACAACGTCTCGGATGGCGCACCGTACCCGCACGACACGCGCACCTGGTCGCCATCGAAGCGCATGTGCGTCTTCCAGGGTAGGCAAGTCATATCCACCTTGACGCCAGAACGGTCAATTGCTGCTGTCAAAACATCGTCGGGGTGGTAGTCTACACCAAACCCCATGCGTAACTGCCATTCGTCTTGTTCTTGGATCACGTCTACCAGTGCGTCCTCAAATGCCTGGATCTGCTCTGGCGTTCGCTTGGCGGCCATGTCATGCTGAAGCATTAGACCCATCACCATCGCCATGCCGCCCCCATTCGACGGGTCTCCGTTGTCGAGCTTTGCACCGTTTCTCAGTTGATCGGCCCACCACTTGGCAGCCTTGCGTGCCGTTTCGGTTTCCATCGTCACACCTCCTTTGCCACCGTCTCGCGGTAGCGCTGCGCGTCGAGTTCCAACTTGGCGATGCGCACCGCTAGTTCGTGCACGCGCGCCGAGCGGTCCTTCTCACACATCCGTCCACACTCGAAGATATTGCGCTCCCACATCAGGGTCTTGGCGAACAGGTCAGTCTGTCCCTTGCCGAAGTCAGCCGCTCGTACCATCGGTGGCCTCCTCAAAGAAGGGAAGGGCATCTAGAATCCGGCGCACACAGTCGCCACCGCCACCTTCGATATCCATTCTGTGTGCGAGGGTGGCAAGTGGCGCGTAATGACATGCCTCCACCAGTGCCTTGACCTGTGCCAGAAGCGCATACTGCGCGCGCACGCGGTCGCCGATGGCCTTCAGATGATGGGGTGTTGCGTCCTCAAGTTTGCCGCTGTAATAGCCCGTATCGTAGGCATGCCCAATTAGGGCCGCAACTAGCTTCTCGAACTCAGTCACCGTCTTTCTCCTTTGTCCGTACCCGCCACCGCTTCTGGCACGCCTTGCACATCGGCGCGTTCGGTGGCTTGTTCCACGTGGCCTTGACCTCCTGGCACAGATAGCACCAGTTGTCGGTACGGCACTGCTCCAGAGTGCGAGAGGTGGGGATTGTCACCACGCCCCCACGCCACAGGTGGTCGCCGCCACCATGATGGCCACGAACAGCAGCGACAGGATCGCGAGGGCGATGCCGGTGTTGAGCGCGGACTGGTATCGGCTAAGCATTGGGGGCCTCCTTGCTCTTGGCATGGTCCACCAGCGCTTGCCACGCCCGGTCGACGTGGATCTCGTCGTCGCCCGTACCCAGCTTCTCTCCCGGGTACACCTTGGCGATGGCGTTCTTGGCGTGTTGCATGCTCTCGTAGCCAAGCTCTGCAAAGCGGTGTCCCCCCCACAACTCTGTAAAGTCGGCGGGGGGCGTCAGGGCGTCCCACTGATCTGGGGAAACTGGCTCTGCCTTGGGCTGTGCTGGAGTATTCTGTCCATTGCCACGCGGAGGGCGCGTCTGGGTCTTGTGCGATGCGGGTGGAGCAGCTGCGGTCGTGGTCGTGCCTGTGCTTTCCGGCTCCGCTGGCCCAAAGTCAGCATCGATGATATCCTCTAAGTCCTGCGTGAAGAACTCAGACGCATTGACCGCGATGAGCGTTGCTGCCACGAGCGCCCGCTTCTGTGCCATCTTGTCAATGGTGTTCACGAGGTCGGCGGGGTTGGGGTTGAAGACTTGGCCCTGTTCCTGGTTGGCGATCTCGGGCGCGTCGAGTGCAAAGTCTGTCTTGCAGTCCCGGCACCACCAGCCATTTGGCGTTCCTTGCGGTGCGCCACGCGGCGGATAGCGGCTCCGTGAGATGGCATCCGCGCCGCATGAGGGACACACTAGCGCCGCCTTGCGGTAGCGGTATTTCTTCTCCCACGAGTTGCAAGACCCGATGCCCTCGCCTACCGACAGATCGCCCCGGCAGAGTTGGCAGCGGTACTGGAAGTAGAAGAACGGTTCTCCGCCATGATCTGCGCCTGTCCAGTCCTGCACCTTTTCTTCAGTCAGGAAATGCGGTGATAGACCGAAGAAGGTCGTCAACATTTCCGCGCCCGGCTTGAGCAGCGTCTCCTTGTCTGTTCCGGGCACCTTGCCATAGTGGACGTTGGGCTGCATGATCTCCCTGACGAACTGCACGATGGCATTGCGTCGTGCGACTGCTTGTCGAACGTCCATCACTGGCATGATGGCATGTGGTTGTGTTACGATCAGTTCCTTTGTGTCGCTCATCTCATTCTCCTTTTTGGTCCAGCTACCTACAACCGGCATTTCGTGCGCCGAGCGCCGTCTCGCACTCATCGCGCGCAAGCACCGCGTTCCAGCGCTGATACCAAGCCCATCTGTTGAGGCGCAGGGGCTCGGGTATGTGGATGCCTGCCATCTCCATCCGGTCAATACCGCGTTCCACATCCTCACGGAAGAGATCGCGGGACGGACCGTAGATGGCCACGGCATCGCAATATTCGGCGAAGGTCATGCGTCCGTTGTGCTGGTCAAGCGCCTCTAGCTCAAAGTTGCTGGGGGCCGGTACGCCGTCGGTTTCAAGGGTACGGTAGATGGTCATGGAACCTCCTCTGTTTCTATTACCGCGTCGGGGTGGAACTCTCGGAGATAGAGCACCTGGTCCTGTAGCGCAATCCTGGCGTCCACTAGTTCGTCAATGTTCTCCTTCTCCTCCACCGTCCGTGCTTGCTGGATCATGCGCGTCACAACGTTGCGGATGTGGGCATCAGCCGCCACCCGGCAGGCGATGGCGTCCTCTAGTACGCGGATAGCCTGAGCCTTGGCGGAGTTCGGTGCCCACCTATTGCCCATCGCGGACCTCTGCCCGGATGTCACGGTTGCGCTCCGCATCATCGTAGTAGGCCCAGCGCACCGCTGCACCAGCCACCGCGGGGAAAGCCAGTGAGAGCCAGAAGATGGGTGACGGGACCAGCCAGATCGCCAGCCCGAGCCAGATGGTGGCGACCCCCCACACATAGCACGTCACCCGCCCTAGTCGCTGATTCAGGAAGTAGTAGTGCTCTGCGATTAGGGCCAGTGCGGTGATGAACAGTCCGGACCCGAAGCGTATCCATTCCAGTTGGGTCATCAGTCCTCCAAATTATGATGCATGCTCATCTAGCCAGGTCCAAAGCTCTCTGCGAACGATCTGTCCGACGTGATCGGGACGAACATTGAAGCGCTTACCAAGCTCAACCTGCGTACATTTTCCCGAAGCATAAAGGGCACGGATTTGCCGAACCTGCTCAGAACTCAGCTTGGCACTACCGTTTCGTACGCCGCGCATTACGGGCCAGCGTCCCTTTTTGAGACAATCGCGTGCGTTATCGGCTCGTGTACCGACGAAAAGATGTGTCGGGTTGCAACAGATAGGATTATCACAGTGATGGCAGATGCACATGTCTTCGGGGATAGCGCCATGACTTAATCTCCATGCGAGCCGGTGTGCACGCACCCATTTTCCGCCTATCCAACACCTTCCATATCCCTCACTATGCACATTCCCTTTCCATGGCCAACAGTCATCTTGCTCGCGTATATCTACCCTGGCCCAATAAGGTTCTCTCCAGCTTCTCGCCATGTGGTGCTCCTTTTGAAAAAGTCGTTGGTATGAAACTCTAAATCTGTGATAGAATATGATCAAGGTCGAAGGCCACGCGATTCCAGCCATAGATGATTGCAGTCAGTTGTGGGCCTCACCTGCGGCGCTGGGGCCGCTGATTCGCCAAGAGGGCCGGCCTAGCACGGCCCCGTCGCTCCGGTTGGTAGCCCACCTCTCGCCCAGGTGGGCTACTTCACTAATGGGCCAGTATCCACACCCACGGGGAAGGTAGGCGCGCCTTGCCAATCATGCGCCTTGCCATCAATGCAAGTGGACGGGTCGCTGGATGTGCGTGCGCCCAATTCGATGAATATGGCGAGCAACACGGCACGCTCGAAGGTCATATTGCACTTTGAACAAACGGTCTTCTTTCCCATCTCACGCGCTCCTTTCCACGGTCGCATACCACCGCGCCCACGAGAGGTCGTCCACCAGGCGCTGCAGCGCCCCCGGGCGGAAGGTGGCCCGAAACGGGACCAGTTCGCCGCGGTCGAGGTGGTAGCGGGCACCACAGGAGCAGATGATGTGACCGCGGACGGGCAGGGGCGCGGCGCAATGGGGGCAGTTAAGCATCGGGGCCTCCTATCTGCTGATGACATCAATGCGTTCGAATCCGAGCAATATGTCAATGTTGGATAGATATCGAGTGGACTGGATCAGACACGCCTTTGAGCACCAATAGTGTTGACGGTGCGGCTTGTGCTTGGTGCGCCATGATCCGTCGTGGCAGAATCCCTTGCAGAGTCGGCATATGCGGTCGCCATGAATCACGGGGCAATATGCCATCACTTGCCTCCTTGCTTCGGCGGGCTGCGGCGGATGCCGAGTTCGCGCTCGAGGGCGTGGATGCCGCTGACACAGCGCTGCCCGGTGCCGTCGGTCCACTCTAGCATTTGTTTCCCACAAGTGGGGCAGGGGGTCTTGCTCAGGCGGGCCAGGGACGGGCGCTTAGACATTGACGGGCTCCTTGGGTTCGGCCTTGGCGATGGCGGCGCGCAACTGCGTGCAAAGGCGAACGGTCTGATTGTGTGGCATGTACATATGGTCATAGCCAGGGGGGCACGGGCACTTTAAGTAGTGCCCGTCCTCCCGCACCAACACTTTACACGCCTTCAGCAGCTCGGATGCAGACCGGTGCAGCGCACAACGCAGCAGTCCAGGTGGTATGTGAGTATCGGGATGCCAAACGATCTTGCAACCACAGGTTAGTGTTTCAAGGGTGGGGAGTTCTCTTCGCCAGCGCTCCTCGTCCATCATCGTTCTCCTTGCTTCGGCGGGCTGCGGCGGATGCCGAGCTCGCGTTCGAGGGCGTGGATGCCGCTGACACAGCGCTGCCCGGTGCCGTCGGTCCACTCTAACATGTCTTTCCCACAAGTGGGGCAGGGGATCTTGCTCAGGCGGGCCAGGGACGGGCGCTTAGACATCGGGGGCCTCCTGTTCACGGGCGCGCAGGGTACGAACAAATGCCAGCAGGTCACGATGGATCTTGCAGGCAACTGAGTACACAGGCACGCCATCTTGATCGAGGCCCCAACGTAGCCCTTGGGCATCCAGTTCGCGCATACGATCTTCAAGGGCTTCTACTGTCTCGGCGCTGAGATCGCGTCTATAGGAGATGCCGCAGTCGTGGGATACCATCAGTTGGTAGGCCATCATCGCCCCCCGTCGGGGACCTGGGCGGTGACATCGGGTTCTGGCGCATCTAGCATACAGGCGAAACTTACATCGGTGCTTAAGTCAACAACCGAGAGCAGCTGGGAGAGCGCCACCAGGTAGGTGTGCGTGTTGAGGTGGCGAACGGGCTCGTTCCCGATGCGTTCATAAACCGGGATACCTGCTTCTACCAGCGCCGCATGGAAATCCTTGGCGATGGCGCGTGCCAGTTCATGCAAGGTGTTGTTGTATTGCCTGCTGATGCTAAGGGATATATTCCAGATGCGCTCGATGTCGGTCTGAGCGGGTTCGGTCTCACCCATCGCTCACTCTCCTTCGGGGATCTGCGCGGTGATAAACGAGCCGGGGCGGTCGGCGTGATACTCAGCCCTGGTGTCGACGAGCGTGCGGCATTGCTCAACGGTTGCCTGGTCGGGCATGAAAACGCGGAAGAGCATTGACCGCGCCAGGGTAGAGGGAGCAAGCGCCTGCTTTGCGGCGGCCTGCTCGATAGCTTCTTTCAATTCCGGGGTAAGTCGGACCATAAGGGACTCAGTGTATTTCATGCTCTCTCCTTGCTAGGGCAAACCCGGTGTTTGCTACTGTCAACCATTGTACCACAGGCCGTGACTCTTGTCAAGAGTGACTTTACCCATGCAACCTTAAATCGTGGTATGCTTTGACTATGGAAAACAAGGAATTCGTCGACTGGCTCAATGGGAACCTTGAAGAGCGGGGGTGGTTGGCCGCTGAACTGGCGCGCCGTTCAGGTGTTAGCCAATCACAGATTTCGCTTGTCACCAGTGGACAGCGTAACCCCGGACCAGAGTTCTGCCGCGACGTCGCACTGGCATTCGGTGAAGACCCCACGCATATCTTCCGTATGGTGGGATATCTTCCCGCCGCGCCGCCCGTGACTGACCTTGACGCGCAAGTATGCGCCGCCTTTCGCGCCATCCCAGATGATGATCTGCGCAACGCCGTCGCCCGCGTGCTCTTTGGCCTGGTCGGGGAGGCAGCGGAGCACGCCCCGACCGCCCCTTCCCGATCAGGTCAAGCAGCGCTGACAGAAGGGCAGGAACTCGACGCCCGCGCGGTATGGGAGGAAGTCGTTTTCGAGATGGAATACTGCGGACAGCTTCTACTAGAGGGCTGGACCGACCGGGCAGAGGGCGAGCGGCATTTCCTGGCCTTGCAGCAGGGGTTGTTGCGGATATTCTGGGCATTCATGGGTCAAGAGGATCAGGGATGGACGTCCGACTATACACAGCGGCTCTTGAACGCATACCGGCGATGGAAGGGGACAGAGCAGCATGGGGAGGAGAGGCACAAAACACCGACCAACACGAACCAGGTATAAACCAGACCCGGCGAGAGGAGACGGACGTGCCACTGCTGCGCGAGGCCGCGTGGGTAGTTTGTCTCGCAGATTTCTCGGAACTGCCACCAGACCTGCGAACATTGGTACTACAACAGATGGGGGACATCCTGTCTCGGCGCCGACGGGACCGCTTGGCCGCGACCCGCATGCAGCGTGTGTGGGACGAACTCAACTTTGACATACCAAAGGCGCTGGCCCACATCATAGAGTAGGGGAGCGACGGTGACTGACGAGACCGAACTCACACCCAACGAAGCGCTAAACGCGCTGCTGGTCGAAGTGCGCGCCATCCATAAGCGGCTGAGCGTCATCCAATCGTGGGTGGCGTTTGCCGGCATCGTATTGCTGATCGAGATCGTGTTCTCGGCGTGCCGTGCTGTGCTGGGTCTATAGCCGACGCGACATCCTCTGCAATGCCTGACCGTCCCCTCCGCGTGGCGCTGTGGTGCGCCGTTTCCTCACGACCACAAGCAAGCGACGACAAGACCAGCCTAGACGACCAGCGCCAGGCCGGTGAGCAGTTCGCCGCTGCAATAGGGGGGTCCGTGGTCCTCACGTACACCGTCCCCGGTCACAGCCGCGACTATGTGCTGTGGCAGGACGCCGAGGCTGCGATGCCCGCCTACCGTGACCTACGTGCCGACTGCGATCGTCATGCCTTCGACGTGCTGCACGCCGTCGACGCCGACCGACTCGGGCGTACCGCCGCGCTGATCCATCAGGTGATTGGGCTGGTCGAGGCTGCCGGCGCCGAGGTGTACCTGGCGTCGTTCCCGCACACCGTCGGGCAATCCACGATCGCCCAGCGCTACGTGTCGGCCATCCAGGCGGTGCGTGCCGAGGAGGACCAGGGCATCCGCGTCGCCCGCCACGAGCGCGGTATGCGCGGGCGCGTCCGCCGGGGCCTACACGCCGGGACGTGGCCCTACGGGTATACGGTGGTGCGCGACGCATCCGGCGCTTGCGTTGGCGCTGAGCTTGTCCCCGAAGAGGCAGCCACCATCCACCACATCACGCGCCGCTTCCTTACCGGGGCGTCCTTCCACCAGATTGCGCGTGAGTTGAACACTGGCGGCTTTCCCACGCGAGATGATGCGCTTGAGTGGTATCCCACCAAAGTCCGCCGCATGATGTGGAATGACACGTATGCCGGGTATCCCCGCTGGCGCAAAGCTCGACCGGAGGATGTGTCCACGCGATACCCGCATCTCTGGGACGTGTCCACGTTTGCCGCGATCGTGGACGAACGCCGCAGGCGGGGCAGGCGTCCATACCATGCCACACCGCTGATGGACGTGGCGTTCTGCGCACGCTGCGGGAGGCGAATGACGCGGCAGGTGCTAGAGCTGGCCGCTGGCCCCGTGCCGTACCTGCGCTGTGGGAGGCACGCGCATGACGGCGACTGCCATGCCAACCACGTCCCCGAGTCCGACGTGCAGGACGCCGTGACCGAGTACCTGGCCGATAAGCTGGCCGACGCCGACGCGATAGAACGCCTCGCCGTCTCCCGCGCGGGACCGCAGGCTGGACTCGAACGCGACCTGGCCGACCTCGACGCACGCGCCGGGGACATCGCCGAGCGCCGCCAGCGCATCGCCCTGGCCCTGGCTGCCGGGCAGATGGATGCACAGATGTATCGCCAGGTGGACGACACGCTACTCGACGAACTGGACGGGGTGAATGCCGCCCGCCAGTCTGTCGAGGCCCAACTCGTGGCGGTGCCCGACGCGGCGCAGCAGGTGGCGACTATGACCCGCCTCGTAGAAGCGCTTGATAGCCTGTGGCAGCGCCCGGTGCGGGAGGTGGCGTCGCTGCTGCAGCGCGCCGGGGTGCGGGCGTTCTGTGAGGATGGAGGGGTGACGTACTGCGAGCTGGTGTAGTGGCGTGGCTCCGATGCTGATGAGGGCCATGAGGATACGCCATGGATTAGTCTAGGTACGATTATCTTAATCGCACTCACCTTAGCCCCGCCGAGTGGTGGGGCTTTGTGCTTGACATGGCACGCCGATTCGTGATATAATGTGTGCAAAGACACAAACATGCGGAGGTGAGAACATGCCAAGGATCAGCATCAATATGTCAGACGAGGAGCGCGCACAGTACAAGATTGCGTGCGTCAAGACCGGCGAAACGATGACTGAGGCTGGGCGCAAGATGCTCGCGCTATATGCCAGTGGCCTATTGACCCAATTGCGGGACGCCTGGCCAACTGCACAGGAGGCCACGCTTTTTGAGGACACGGCGGAAGCTATCGTGGATTGGCTGGAGGCTTGGCAGCAGGGCGGGGAGGAGGAGTGATGGCAGAAACTACACACTTTGAGGACTGGGAAGCAGAACAGATGGAGGATCCCGGGGTCCGGCTTGCGTGGGAGAGGCTGGAGCCAGCATACCAGGTTGCGCGGCTTCGTATGCTGCGGGGTTGGACCCAAAAGGACTTGGCCCGACGGGTCGGCACATGGCCACTAGACATAGCACGCCTAGAGGATGGCAGAAGGGAACCCAACTTGGCGTTCCTACGCCGTGTTGCGGAGGCACTTGATGCTCGCGTTGTGGTGCGGCTGGAAGCCCGCGAGCAGGGCGGGGAGGAGGAGGAGTGATGGATCACATCCGGGCACCCTGGCGGCTAGTATGGGGCGATCGATCTGCATATATACCTCGAATTGTCGATGCAGACGGCAACCCCGTGGTAGCGTTCGGCAATCAGGCGCGCCGCCAGGGACGAACGAAAACGCTTATTCGCGCCAATCTCATCGCCGTCGTGCCGGAACTTCTGGACGGTTGCGAATATGCACTGGCCAACTTTGAGGCGGAATGGAAAGCGGTGGGCAACCATCCAGCATCCCATTACGGTGATGACGTGGATTATTATCGTGCCCTCATCGCAAAGGCCAAGGGCGTCCCGTGACCCGCCGCCGCTACGCCGCCCCGCGCGGGGCAGAGGAGGAGTGATGGCAGTCGCCTTTGAAGAAACACGGCAGGACTTGAAGCCCGCGTCGAATCTACATCGGCGCCATCTGATGGTCTGCGTCACCTGCAAGCACTGGCGCAACATAGATGGCTTTGGCTATTGTGTCCGCCTTCGTGGTTATGAGTGCGATGTAGGGGACATGGGGCAGTATTTTCACCTATGCGATGGCTGGGCATAATGACCCGCCGCCGCTACGACGCCGAGGCCGAGGTTGCCGCGCCGTCCGTGGTCGACCTGGACGTGCGCGTGCCCTGTGGGTTGGCGATCCGGATAGGCGTGGGATTCGGGCTACTCGTGGCACTGTTGTGGGCCACGCTGATGCCCAAGGAGAACGTGGCATGGTGGGTCGTCTTGGTGCGCCCTGGCATTATCGGCGCAGCCATCGGCGTGGCTGTGTATCTGTTGCTATTCGGCCTATGGGCACGGGATGAGCGCCGGGACCGGAAGCAGCAGCGGGCACCGCAGATGACCGACTGGCACGTGGAAGGCGAGACAGAACCGCGCCAGTGGGCCGTGACCGGCGTAGTCACGTCACCCGATGGTCGCCGCCAGGTGTGGGCCCGCTATGAGATGGTACGCCCGCGCCAGTGGTACGCCTTCTGCAAGGCGGTGGAGGCCGGGCGCAACTTCAGCGAGAACGAGGCGATGCGGCATGAGGTCGCGCCGGCAGACTGGCAGACAGTCAAGGCCGACTTTGAGAGCAAACAGTGGTACAAGCTCGGCAAGCGCCGGGGTACGCCCGAGCTGCACGGCCCGGGCAAGGCGCTGGTCAAGGCATGGGCCACCACCCCGCCGCCCGCGTGAGGGCTATAGGGGTACATGTAGGCAGATAGGGGGTAGAGGTAGGTAGGAGGTAGGGTGATGGAAGCTGAAAGGGCTATGGATGCCGCCATATATGCCGCTGAGAAGATGTCGCACCTACGCGCCGTCAACGCCGACCTGCTGGCGGCATGTGATATGCGGCCCGAGGGGATAGACTTACCGACCAGCCCCGACATTCTGGTAAGCATCGCCGACGTTCTGGATCACTATGGGCACACGATGAAAGCCAACTGGCTACGCCGGAAAGCGGAAGCAGAACGCGCTGCCATCGCCAAGGCAAAGGCCGACTGATGGCCCCTGACCCCTACCTGGCACGCTGGGACATCGCCGCCATGCTCACCGCGCCCATCGCCGCTGCGTGGCCGTTCCTGACGCCGGCGCAGCGGGCGCTAGTCAAGTGGCTGGTGCGCTGCCAGTTGGCGGCGTTCGGGGTGAAGGTGGGGGAGAGGGTGGAGGTGAGACATGGTTGAACGTATCAGCTATCGCGTAGAGGAGCACTACAGCATGGATGCGGAGCACCCGCGACTTGGTGCTCGTTATCGGGTGGATGAGATGGACAAAGAGCTATTCCTATTCGCCTATTTGCCAGATGAGTACGCTGTCGATGATGTGGAGCTTGGCTTGGATCAGCTAGATCGGACTGCCAATGCCGCCGCCATTATCGCCATTCAGGCCGTCGCCGCCGAGCGCGAGAGGTGCTGTCGTGACGTGTGCCCGCAGTGCAAGCATGGCCTTCCGCTCGAATTTCGGAAGCGGCCTGATGGCGGGATACGAGGGCTGCCGCCGACGTGGCTACACTTCTGGGCGGGGGGGATATGGACGGTGTGCCATGCTGCCGACATACATGAGCGCACCAGGGCAGGGGGCAAGGGCAACGGTGCATAGGCTCTATGTCTGACAAACAAACTTGTCAGACATGACATAATGTATAGCAAGGAAGTGGTGCGATAGTGGGGGAGTGCTAGGGCCGCCCCGCGTTCGCCCAGGACGGCCCCGTTACTGTCCCCACACCTGGTGGGGCAGCTACTCCACCAACCTCACCTCAATCGGCCCGCCGTCCTTCCCCGTGACCTCGACGCGCACCACGTCGCCTGGCTGCGGCGTCGGCGGTTCTGGCTCGCCTTCCTCGGCGTATTGCTCAACGCGGAACACGTCGAAATGCCCCGCGCTGAACCCCGCATAGTCGGCGCTGAACTGGACGACCAGACGCACGTGCCCCACGGTCGGTAGGATCTCCGGGGCGAGTAACTTGATCCACTCCCGCTGCGGTAGCGCGTTGTCGCCATAGGTGCCCTGCCAGCCGCCCCAGGTAACAGCCTCCTCTATCGCTTCCCGCTCGAACGGCGCCCGTGCGTGGTCCTGGTCGAACTTGCCGTCACCGTCCACGATGCCGGCCCGGGCCCCGCCGTGGCTGTTGCGGAACACGTGCATGTACATCAGTTCGCCCCGCACCGCCCGGCCCGTCTCTACGTAGATGGGATCGGTGACAAGCCAGAGGAGGCCGGTCGAGTTCTGGGCGTAAACCACGGCACTAAATCGCCCCTCATATACCTCAGAGTGCCCAAGCTGCCTATCCTTGGCATCCGCCTCCGGCTCGTTGAGTTCGGTGGGGTTGTCTGGGTTGTGCAGGAAGTAGAGCTGCATCTTTGCTGGAATGGTGAACTCAGGTTTGCCGCCCTGGTCCCAGAAACCCGACTCACACCGACACACGTACTGCTCTCGCCACTCCTCGGTCATCGGTTCCTCCTCTTCCCCATTATCCCAAGTATCGCAAGTATAACCCACATCTGCGGCGCGGCAGTAGTCTGTCACTACGCCCGGCTTGTCTCTGATCGTCCACTCTGGCTTGGAAGGATCGTGCCACCGGAATGCACAGCACGCCCGAATGACCTGGCGCGGGTTGGCCTGGTTCCAGGCGTCCACCTCGCACAGCGCTTCCCCGATGTAGCCCCGGTCCTCGTTCACCCACCCGTCGGTAGGGTTGAACTCAGCCAAGAACACCGGCACGTCCAGCGCATACTTGCCCAACACGGCCAACTGGTCGCGGTAGGTGCGAAAATTCCAGTACCACTGGTTCACGCATTCTTCGCTGGTGATCAGGCGCGGATCGTGTGCTCGCGTGTAGGCGTGGATCGCCCAACCGTCCACGGCGCCCGCTGAGGCAAGCCGCTGCGCGACCCTGCCTAAGTAGATTAGGCAGTCGCCAGTCTGGGCATTGTATGGCGCGATCGGCGCCGCCAGCACCAGGTGGTCGGGGTGCGCCTGCTTGATGGCGGCGTAGCACATGAGGAAGCAGGCCGCGTATTGCTCGGGCTGGATCGGGATACCGCCGGGGCGCTCTTGTTTGTGGTTTGGCTCGTTGCCGATGATCCAGACGTGGCAACCCTGGCTGTGGTCCACGAACGCCGCGCACCTGGTGGCGAATGCGCCATAGTCCTCTGGCTTGGGGATCGTCCCGTTCGGATAGTAGGCGTTGTTCAGTCGCACGAGGATGCCATAGCCCGCATCTGCCCACCGGCGATAGTCGCCACCTTCGCTGCCCGCGATCTCGGTGAAGACGAGCCAGCCCGGGAACTTGGTCGACGGTGGCGTGATGCCGTCACGCCAGGAAGAGGCATGGATGCCATGAAGATAGTGGATCACCTCACTTGGCCTCCAGCGCCGCGACCCGGGCCTGCAGCGCCTCGATATCCCTTTGCTGCTGCTGGATCATGCTGATCATCGTGGCCATCATCTGCTTATCATCCCACCCGGCCAGGCGCAAGTCGGCCATGTCGGGTTTACCGTCCGGCCCCCTTTGGGCGAGATAGTTGGCCAGGTGCGGCATCGTCTTTTCGACATCCTCAGCGATCAGGCCGACGATAGGCGGCCCATCCGGTTTCGTGACCGACTTGTACGAAGACGGCTTGAGCTCCATAAACTTCGCCCGGTCAGCTTGCCAGGGTACGATATCCGTCTTGGTAGCCCGAGTAGACGGGGCATAGGTTATCTCAAAGTCGGCCTGCATCCTCACATCGAAGCCGGAGGTCGCTTCGTCTCGTAGCAACATGGTAATATCGTCATTCTTTACGTCGACCATGGCGATGCCGTCGATGCTGGTTACAACTGCCGGAACGGCGGCCGCCGATACCGCGCAATATATGCCGCAATAGTTCGTGTCGCTATCCTGTCCGGCAATGAGCCTTGCCTCCGCGACCTGGCTGGCTGGTGCCATGCCCTTCACAGAGATCAGGGTATCAATGCCGGCAACTTCATTGGCCCACAAAGAGGCAAAGTTAGTAGGGGTGGCCCCACCCGTAACGTGTGAACCCCATAGGGCATTCGGGGCACCTCCAAGAGCCTGTACAAACTTGTAGCTTCGTTTGTTCTCTTTGACGTTAGTAACGAGAATCTGGATCCCGTCCGTGTCCAACTTCACAACCCCGCCCGCAGCATACAGCGTCCCGAACATAGCCTGAAGCCTACGAGCATCTGCCGTTATCTCTTGACGTCCCAGGAATCGTTTTTCGGTCATCATGCCTCCTATTAGCGCGAGCAGCGCCCCTCTGAGGAACTGCCGCCTATCCACTACGCCCTTCCCTCCAGCACAGGTCCATAGCGCGGTGTCAGTCGGTAGGCGTCTGGCGCAATGAACTCCACCTGTTCGATATACACCCGGTTCGGCTTCTCTTTCACGCCCCCACCAGGGACGGTCTGCGATCGCGGCGCCTTGACCAACTCGACGATGGTGTCAGGCTTGATGTGCGTTGGCAGCATCGGGTTGCCCGCCGCGTCGTACAGCACGCCATTGCGCCAGTAGTAGGTGACGGTTGTCGCTGCCGCTGCACAGTTGAACACGCGTCCGGCGTACACGCCGCCCACATATTCCGCGCCGGCGTCATCACCCATGCCGATGAGTTCTTCGATCAGATCCCACAAGCGCGTCGGGACGCCCTCGGTGGAGATGGGCACCTGCAGCGTGTTGGTGGCAATCGTGCCCGCCGTGACAAACTCCGATTCTCCCACTAAGACGCCGATCTGCACGCTCAGGTTCGCCGGTGCCGTATCAGTCAGGCGGTAACGCTGGTTCAGCGTGAAGACGTATCCAGCACACAATACGTCAAGCCGGATGCCCTTTGCCTCTTTTGCGCTTGCCAGCCCGCCTGTGGCCCTACTGCGCGGGTATGCGTTCTCCGCCAGCCGCCGATCACGCCGCGCCACCGCTGCGACGCTGTTGTACGCGCCACCCACAGAGTCCACGTAGCAGCTCTCCCCGTAGAGGTCTGAGCTGTCGGTGTCCTCCGCCCAGGCCGTTATCGTCGGCGGGTAGCGCACCTTGACCTTGTTATGCCAGTGTTCAGGATCCAGAGAGCGTGTATATTCGGCACCATCTATGGTCAATGTGAGCTGCGAGATTCTCCCTTCCCAGGTGATAGGACCATAAGACATTTCGACGACGCGCCAGCCAATAGCATTGTTATAGAGGTCCACGATCTCGCCGCGCGTGAGTTGGTCCTGTCCGATGCTGAAATCCCCGAGCCAGTAGCCGCCCCTTGCGCGCGTGCTGTGATGCCAGTCCTGGGCCAGCCGCGTGATGTTCTGCCGGAAATTGGTGGCGGAAACGGCTAGGCGGTCGTAGAGTAAAAGATTGTACATCACTCGGCCCCTCGTAGCGCCGCCCAGCGCTCGGTGTAGGCCGATGTCATGATCGACGCATCGGCAAACTCTGCTTGATCGGTGAACACACTGCTCGCGCTACGCGCATAGACACACATGATCCTACCATCCCCCGGCGGAAGCCGGAAGTGCTCGAACTCGAATGCCTCATTGCGGTAGATGGCGAACGCGCCCCCGCCTACATCGTCCACCTGCAATACCTGAGTATCGCCCTTTGGTCCTTCTGCGATGACAGCCAGGCGCGATGTGTCGGTGATGGTGTCTATGATCTTGAGGAATCCCTCATCAATCGGAACAAAGGGCACGCAATCCAGGTACAGATCGCCGCTTCCTGTGATCTGCTTGGCCTCCAGGAAGATAGAATCATATTCTCCCGCGCTCGATAGAAACGCGGTCTCTAGAGCCTGCTTGTTTCGTCCCGGCATGGTGATTGTGCCGACCTGATAATAGTTCCATGAAGTGCTGGCGATGGAGACGGGATCGTGATAGCTCTGTAGAGAGCTACCGAAGCCACTGCGAATGCGCACGCGCCATTCATTGCCCGCCGTCTGCATCTTTGTGCGCAGCAAAAGGAGGAAGCGGCCCGCCGCATCCACCTTCGTATTGTCGTTATAGCCTGCACCAGTAAGGGTTTGCCCGTACACCTGATGGAAATCCCCATCGCTCCAGTCAATCGCCGTGCCGCCCGCACCAGGATTGATGATCACGTAATCACCTGAGCCACCGCCAGGACTCGCCGTATTGGGCTCGCTTCCACCACCATCATCGGAAACGGATGCATCGCCGATGTTCGTGCCATCCTCGCATTCCCACACGGGGATAAAGCTCATGACGCCTGTCGCCCCATGCAGCGCCGCGCTGCGGATGCCCATCCAGTATTTCGTCAGCGTCGCGCCTGCCGTCCCGGACTGTATGGCCAGCGCGTTCACCCGCGCCGGCACGTCGCCCGCGATGTCGTGGACATAATACTTAACCGTAACATCATCATAGTAGACGATGCCCCCGTTTGCCACCGGGCATTGGAGATAGATGACGACCTGAGTACATCCTGCCGGCGTATCAAATGTGTTATAAAACTCGTTCCACGCAGCCCAGGGCCACTCAGTAGTAGTTGGAGCGATGATATAGGCGGTATGGGTCAGGTCGTAAACCGAATACCGACCCGCATTCGCCCCGTCGCCGTAGGTCCAGAAGAGGAAGAGATAGGTCTGGTTCGGCGTTACGGTAAGCGTCTGCGAAACATATGTATTTGCCGAGGCACCCGCTGTCTGCTTGCAGGCGTGGGCACCGCCGTGCTTGATCGCGCCTTCATCTGCCAGGGCACCATCGCCCACCGCTTCTGCCCAGTTGGCCCAATCGGGGCCGGCAGCCACCGTCTCGAAGCCGATGTTACTGGCAAGCTCCGGCCCATAGCCGGTATAGTCGTAGACTACCGCCGCTGCTGCTGCGGGCGTCACGTTCGGGAAGATGCGCGCCGTCGTGCGCTCCCAGTAGGGGTGGCGCTCGATCAGCACCGTGCCCAGCGCCCACCCCGGCGGGATGCTGCACTCGCGGTACATGGCATGGATCGAAGGCTTCCACTCGAAATGGATCGCCTTGACGAGCGCCTGCCGCCCGGTCGTTTCGGCATCCAGCTTGCAGTTGAGCAGCACCGGGATCGCCTGCTGCTGGTCCACCCAGTATTCGGCGGCCCGCTTCTGCAGCGCCGCAAGCTCCTGCATCGTGAGCGCCAGGTCATTGTCGGTGGTGGCATTCACCATCACCGGCAGCGTCTCGGTCACGTAAGGCGGGATCGAGCCGTCGCCTGTAGGCGTGATGACGACAGGCACATAGTAGTCATCCTGGAACACAAAGTCGGTGGCCGACGTGAAGTCGATCGTGGTCAGGCCGGTACTTGTCAGCGAAAAGGTAACTGCCATCTATATCCTCACATTCCGCTGGCTGCGGCGAAGCCCTGCCGCGCCTTTATCCGATCCTGCATGCTCAGGTAGGCCATCGCGCGCGCGTCGGGGAAGTTGTAACTCCTGTTGTCGTTGAGCATTTGGGTTGTCCGCGTGTTGTTGATGATCTGCCCCGACGAGCCGGGCACGAACAGCTCAGGGCCCGCCTCGCCTACCAGGTAGGGCATCCCCGCCTTGACCGGACCGCCGTGCTGCTTGGTGAGCTCTGGGACGGTGATACCGGGTGACTCTTCCTTGATGATCTCGGTGATGATCTTGATTCGCTTCTCGGCGGGGATCTCTTTCAGCTTGTCAATGAGCAACTGTATCTCGCTTACGGCCGACTTTGCGCCGGTAGTCACGGCCAGGAACATGCTGTCGAAGCCTTCCTGCCACTTGATCGTCTCGGCCAACAGTGCCGGCGTCAGCAGCCCGTACTCGGTCATGATGTTCAGCCGCATCTTCTCCACCGCATCCCATTGGGCCTGTGTCCAGGTATCCGTATCCTCCTGCATAGACAGCCAGTGGTCGAACGCCGCCAGCTTGATGCGTCCGAGCGATTGCTGATTCGCCAACTCTTCGCGTGCCTGCGACTTTTCGAGCGCCGCGAGCTGGGCGTCCCGCCGCGTCGCTGCCTCTTCCAGCAGCGCCGTCGTGTCGCGCTGGTAGGCGCCGATGCGAAGCTGACTCTGGTCCCAATGGCCTTGTTTAAGGATGCGCTCCGTCTCGGCGATCTCGCCCTTCAGATCCT
>Ga0307377_10002063_pt1 | contig 24157 bp, 26 predicted proteins | sample TR3MG_FD_202535 | JGI IMG/M metagenome (GOLD analysis project Ga0307377, IMG submission 202535) | Soil microbial communities from Risofladan, Vaasa, Finland - TR-3 | ecosystem: Environmental > Terrestrial > Soil > Coastal area > Acid sulfate soil | place: Finland: Risofladan, Vaasa | collected...
CGGGGGTGTCGGCCATAATATGTTTGCCACCATTAGCCAGATATTAAAAACTTTTGCGGGGGACCGTACCTCTTAAGTCCCTCGGCCGGGATATCCTCCACGTGCGCTCAGTGGCCTTCACCGTGGATGTCGATCGGGACGTCAATCTGGCCTGCCATGGTGAGATATGCTCCATCTCCAACACCCGGAACGGGGACCGCAGCCCTCGCTTTACCTCCTCGGCCCAAGGATTGCAGATGATCCTGGAACTGCTGCGCGAGTCCGGAGTGAGGGGGACGTTCTTCTGGGAAGGACGAACCGCTGATGAAATATCCGATGGGTTGGACCTGGCCAAGATCATGGAAGGCCACGAGACGGCCGTTCATGGCTACGACCACGAGGACTTCACCGGAAAGGAGACCGGGATACCATTGGACGAAGGGCAGGTAAGAGAGGTACTTGACAGGGCGGAAACGGCCCTGGACCGAACGTTCGGCCGGAACAGAAGAGGTTTCCGAGCACCTTACCAGAGAACGAGCGCACCGTTAATGGCGGAGCTTTGTCGCCGCCGATATCTCTATGATTCCTCTGATACCGCGCCGATGGTGAGCGGAAAGGTATCCCCGTATCGTCGTCCCGACGGACTGCTGGAAGCCCCGGTATGCTGGTCACTTGACCGGAAAGGTCGGAAGATCGTCTCCTATCTATGGCCGTACCACGAGGGCAATCGCCCCATGACCGACTACCTGGAAATGATGGACCAGCTGGACGAAGGGTTGCTGGTGATCGCCACTCATTCATGGCACCTGGTGGAAAGCTTCAGCGGCGGACTGTTGTCCAAGGATGTGGTCCAGCGAGGCACGGAGGACCTGCTCTCCCTACTACGTCACGGTCAGGAGACCGGGGTGGAGTTCGTGACCTTGGCCGACCATCTTCGGAGGAAGAATGATCTGTAACCCCGCGGATGGACAGGCAACGGTACTGGCCTGGAAAGCCTTGGAAGGGATCTCCCCTCGGGACCTGGCTAAAAGCTCCGGGGCCTCTCTGCAGAGCGATGACATCTCGCTACCCACCCTGGGAAGCACCATCCTGGTATCGATGACCGACCAGAAGGTCACCGTGCCCCCGGAGCTAAGCGGAGGATGGGGGCTGATCGCACTGCATCATCTCAGGGGTTGCCAGGATTGGAAGAGAGATGACGAATGGATGTCGTTCGAGCAGTTGAAGGGCGCTTCACCTTTCGCAACGGCCTTTCGGCAGAGGGCGGTGACCCCGTTGGCGTCGCGTTTCGGAAATATGCCAAAAGAGCTATCGAAGGTCGGTCGGCCGCTCGGAGGACGATCGCTGAAGATGGGGGATGCCGCCGCCCTCTTCTATGTTTTCCCACGATTACGTCTGGCGGCCATCGTGTGGCAGGGTGACGAGGATGTTCCACCCGGAGCCAATATGCTCTTTGACAAGGGTGGCGCCGGGACATTGCCGGCCGAGGACCTGGCCGAGCTGGGCATTTGTCTCTGCCAGATGCTGGTCAGTAAAGACCGGTGATCCGCCCGTTCTCGTCAATGTCCATGCTCAATGCCGCCGGCTGCGAGGGCAGTCCGGGTATGAGCATGATACGGCCGCATATGGGCACCACGAACCCCGCCCCTGCGGACACGAATATCTCCCTGACGTTCAATATCCAGTCCCGGGGCGCCCCTTTTAGTTCCGACTTATCAGTGAGCGATAGTTGGGTCTTGGCCATGCAAACCATGAAATGGCCCAGGCCGGACCCCTCGATGGTCTTGAGATGCCTCTGGGCGGCGCCCTCATAGACCACGTACTTTGCCCCGTACATCTCGGTGGCGATGGTCTTGATCTTGTCCTTGAGGGGTTGATCGATATCGTATAGGAAGTGGAAATTGGAGGTCTCCTTCTCCAGTATCTCGTCCACCTGGTTGGCTAGCTCCTGTCCTCCTTCACCGCCCTTATCGAACACATAGGACACCGCACAACGCACCCCGAGTTCACGGCAATGCTCTCTGACCAGGGCGATCTCCTGCTCCGTATCGACGCTGAAATGGTTGATGGCGACCACCATGGGAACACCGAACTTGCGGATGTTATCCACATGCTTGTCCAGGTTGGGGAAGCCGTCCTTGAGCGTCTTGAGGTCCTCGCAGGCAGCTTTGGAAAGATGACAGCCGCCATGCATCTTCAGCGCCCGGATGGAGCATACCAGGACAACGCAGTCGGGACGGAAGCCGTTGTTCCGGCAGACGATGTCGAAGAACTTCTCCGCACCCAGGTCGGCCCCGAATCCAGCCTCGGTGACCACCATGTCGCACATCTTCAACGCATACTTGGTGGCGATGAGGCTGCTGTTACCGTGGGCAATATTGGCGAAGGGAAATCCATGAATGAAGAAGGGCTGTCCTTCCAATGTCTGCACCAGGTTCGGATGTATGGTGTCCTTGAGCAAAATGGCCATGGCTCCGACGCACCCCAGTTCCTTGGCCTCCACCGGGCGGTTGTCGTAGGTGTAGCCGACGATGATCCTTCCCAGCCTCTCCTTGAGGTCTGTCATCGAGGTCGTCAGAGCCAGTATGGCGCTGATCTCCGACGCCACGGTGATGAGGAACCCGCTCTCGTGCGGTATTCCCCCCTCCTTGCGCCCCCCGAGGCCAACCACTATATTGCGCAGTTCCCGGCAGTTCATGTCGATGGCCTTCATCAGAAAGATCCGGGTGGGATCGATGTTCAGCTTGTTCCCTTTGGCGATGTGGTTCTCCAGGATGGCCGATAGAAGGTTGTGGGCCGCCCCCACTGCATGGATGTCCCCGGTGAAATGCAGGTCGATGTCCCACATCGGATAGACCTGGGAAAGGCCTCCTCCAGTGGCGCCGCCCTTCAGACCGAACGTAGGTCCCAGGGACGGTTCGCGTATCGCGCCCATGACCTTATGCCCCTTAAGCCCCAGGGCCTGGACCAAACCTATGGTGGTGACGGTCTTGCCCTCACCGGCCGGAGTGGGAGTGATCGCCGTGGTAAGGATCAGTTTCCCGTTCTCCTGGCCTTCGAAGCGGCGCAGCACGGACAAAGGCACCTTGGCCATATGCCGCCCGTATGGTACGATCTCTTCCATTGAGATATCCAATTTGGCGGCGATCTTATCGATGGTGAGGACCTGGGCCTCCTGGGCGATCTCAATATTGCTCTTCATGGGCTCTCTGACCGAATCCGATATCCAGCCTGAGGATAAAGTATTTTTTTACCCGTGTCCCCAATTTTTATTAATATTGCTATGCCATCAAGAGCCTGGACTGGAAATGGGCGCAAAGATCATCAATGGCAAGGAGGTCGCAGACCAGATCCGGAAGGACCTGACCAAGAGGATCGCCAAGCTGCAATCCGAAGGGATCACCCCCGGGCTGACGGTCATATTGGTGGGTGATGATCCGGCCTCTTCGTCCTACGTCAGGATGAAAGGCAAGGCCTGCCAGGAACTTGGCATCTATTCTCAGACGTTGATCATGCCCTCGGATTACAGCGAGGGTTCCCTCCTCGGATTGATCGAGAAGCTCAATGATGATCCCCGGATCCACGGCATATTGGTGCAGATGCCCGTGCCCAAGCACATCGATGTCAGCAAGATCGTTCGGGCCATAGACCCGGACAAGGACGTGGACGCCTTCCACCCGGTGAACGTGGGCAAGATGCTGATCGGGGAGAACGACGGTTTCCTTCCGGCCACCCCCCACGGCATTCAGGAGCTCCTTTCGCGCAGCGGTCATAAAGTGGCCGGGAAGCATGTGGTCATAGTAGGGCGCAGCAACATAGTGGGCAAACCGCTGGCGGCCATATTGATGCAGAAGAACCAGGCGGCCGACGCCACGGTCACAGTGTGTCATTCGCGGACCGAGAACCTGAAGGACATCACACTGCAAGCGGATGTGCTGGTCTCGGCCATGGGGAAGGCCAACTTCATCACGGCCGATATGGTGAAGGAGGGAGCGGTGGTGGTGGACGTCGGTTCCAACCGCATCGATGATCCGACCGCGCCTAGAGGGTACCGCTTCGTAGGCGACGTGGATTTCGCCGCGGTGAAAGAAAAGGCGTCGGCGATCACACCGGTGCCCGGCGGAGTAGGGCCGATGACCATAATCATGCTGATGCAGAACACCGTGCAGGCGGCTGAGAGGGTTCTGGAACGCCAGGAACGGCCTAAAGTTTAATATCAACTTTGTATGTTCGAGGGTTCGTTATGTTAAGGGAATGCGGCGAGCACGGTTATTATCGCGGGGAGACCTGTCCCATCTGCGGAGAGCCGGGTAAGTTCTTGATGAGCGAGCAGGAGCTCGAGCAATTGGGACGGACACTGGCCGGTGTGCTGCGCCATTTCCCGGAGCGGTTCGGCCTGGATATGGACGAGCAGGGATTCGTGAACCTGCGCGATTTCATCAGCGCCATGCGCGACAGCAACCGCAGGTATCACTGGCTCAGACCCCATCACGTTGTGGCCATAATCGAGACCGACCCCAAAGGCCGTTACCAGATTAGCAACGACCTCATGCGCGCCACTTACGGTCACTCCCTGGAACTGGACCTTAAGCTTCCCACGGACAACATCCCGGAATTCCTGTACTACCCCGCCACTCCTGAGGAGGCGGACATCATCTTGGAAACGGGCCTGCGGCCCTCGGACCGCAAGATGGTGCATTTGTCCAAGACATACCAGGATGCATTTAATGCGGGCAGGGTAAGGGTGGAGGCCCCGATCATATTGGAGATCGATGCTACGGCGGCCATCGAGGCCGGCAATGTGATATCCCAGGCCGGGAAGACCGTGTTCCTGACCCAGGAGATACCACCGGAGTTCCTTTCTAAGAAGGAAGAGGAAGAGAGCCTTTAGGGTAAATGATCGGTAGACCTATCAGAACACCTTTTCTTTCGGGCGATCTCTTTCAGAGCCTTTAAACGGCACTGAATTGACATCGCCATTCGGTCATCTGATCACGCGATCGATGTTCATGAACGCCTGAGAGCTGATCTTTCTCGTACCGCCGCCCGAACAAAGCACGAACGACCTATCGACATGGGTCGGCGGATGATCAGCTCCTAAATGGGACCGACGATGGCCATGTTGTCAGACCTTGGTATCACAGAGAGTTATGCTCCCGTCCATGCGCGCCCGGATGTGATATCTGGAACGGGCCTTTTAAAAAAAGTGGAAGGGGTTTTTTATCACTATTTCTTCTTTTTCCGCCAGATCATTACCAGCAGAAGCACGACCAGCAATCCTACGACGCTGAGCACGATCGGAACGGTCATGTCCATGGCATCGTTCGATTCGGTGGTCCAGACATTACCCATGGCCAATCCGGAACTATCGGTGCTTATCATTACATCTCTGGAGTTGATACCCGGGCCACTGAAGGTCAAGGTATGTTCCCCGGGGGTGACCATGATGGCAAACCCACCCTGTGCGTCCGAGATCACCGAGGTACCATTTTCCAATTCCACGGTAATTCCTGCTAGGCCGGTCCCATCTGCGTCTACCACCTTTCCGCTCACGGAAGCCAAAGTACTGTCTGAATCAGCTACGGCCGTACCGGTGGCGAACACGCATAGTGTGGTCGACAATAATAAGAACATTATTACGACACTTATCGCGTGGGTATTTACTGTCCTGCCCATATAATCTTCACATCCTATGATCATTGCCATTTCAGCTTGAAATGACATTCTAATTCTCAGAGATATTTCTCTATAAGAATTATCTCCAATTACCACTTCCATATGATGCCTTCCTTGGATGACGAACGTTGGTCTGGACCGTTCCCATCGCACGCCCTGTTCGATGACCGTGGTCGATTTTTATCTGATGCGGGCTCATCATCGCTTATGAGCCACCTTAAAAAAAATCATTGGAGCCAGATTGGCTGAAATGAGCATGGAATGGAATATTTCATGATATCCTGCGATATCAAAATATGAAAAATAACGATGGTACCCCGAAGGATGGCGTAAGCATCCTCTCATACGTTTATGGTGCCCACTATCTCCAGGACCTGGAAGACGATGGTCAGAGAGAATACCACCAGCAGAGGGACGATGGCCGCGTCCAACGAGGCCAAGACCTTTTTAGAATTCTTGCTGGATGCGGAGATCAGCTCCCGTGAAGACAACAACATTATCAGCAGTATGGCGATCAAAGCACCGCCTACACCCACACCTATGGCGGTGGAGATGGATATGACGCTGCTTGAAGCGCTTGTAGTGGTCGTGGTGATAATGCTTAGCATCTGGATTCAGCAGAGCCTATCTAATATAAAATTATTATCAGCGAATTTCCATTACTGATACGGTGTTTGCATAGCGATGTGCCTTCAAGATCGTTCCACCGGAACATAGTTTTTTAATCTTCGTTGACCGGTTGAAGGAGCGTGTTCGAGACCGCGGACGCCATCCTGCGGCGTCAGAGACTGATGGCCTATGCCGGCCACGCCATCTCCTGGGAATGGGAGGGTTTCCAGCCAAAGCTGGTGATCTTCGATTTTAAAAAGAACGGGATAGAGGAGGGTGCGTCCGCCGAGTTCCATCCAGGAGATCATCTGGACCTTACGGTATCCGAGGCTCGCCGCTGCGTCGGTTCGTTCAACGAGAACGGCCATCAACCCTGCCCCATGCGTCGCGAGGTCATAGGACAGTACGACCAATGCCCGATGTGCGCCTCCTCCTGGATACCGGTGCAGAACTGTATCTTCGAACCGGCATGCGATGGCGTGAACACGGATTGTCCAGGGGGAAAGATATGCGCCCGGGAGCATCGCGTCTACGCCGCGTTCTATGGGGACATGATCAAGGTGGGCATGACCCTCTCCTCCCGGTTCATGGAAAGAGCCATAGAGCAGGGTGCGGACGCTATTGCTCAGCTAGGCATATACCCCAATAGATTGGAGGCTAGGAAGGCTGAGAACGTCCTTTCCAAGGCTTTGAAGGCCACACAATGGGTCCGCCGCAATGCGTTCCTGAAGGCCCAAGGACGAAGGATCGACCGCGATGCCTACCAAGAGATGCTCGATCGTGCACTTTCCTCGGTGAACGGTGATCTGATCAGACCGACCGGGGTACGATCGCTGACCGATTACCCCCTGCCACCATTGGACCTGTCCCGGGCGCGGTTCGATACGCTCCCTGGCCACCATCGCGGCGAGGTCCTCGGTTGCAAAGGCAAATTCCTCGTCTACAGGAACAAATGGGGAGAAATATTGCTGCTGGCCATGTCATCCCTCCCTTCCAGACTCGTGACCCTGGACCAGGGAAACCATAATAAAGCCTAAGGGTATCCTTCCACACCTCCAGTCAATGGAGCATAGGGATGTCATCATGGTGCAAAGGCTCTCACCGGAAGAGGTCACTAAAAAGTATGGACGATTGTTCTGTCGCGGTATCTTTACCCTGATCGATGAAAAGAACGGAGTGGCCCAGGTCATCGAGGAATGCTCTGCAAAAGGCCCGGTGGAATGGGACGCCTGCAATCGCAAGCGTGCCGGGGGCGCCATCACCAACATCACCGTGGAGGGCAACACCATCACCATGGACACCATCATCGGTGAGCGAGAGATACGTTTCGGACCGGCCTCCAAGGACGTTGGGGGACAGGGTTTGAGATCGGTCACGGTCGACGGTGAGGAGGTTAGGACCACCTGGGTCGGTCTTGCCGGCGCCAGCGTGGGAGTGGGCGCGTGCATGCCCCAGGGACCGGGGACCATCGCCACCGAATACCCCGATGACGTCCAGATAGGGGGAGGACATCGGGTGGAAGTGACCATCATAACCCCCAAAATGGTGCGGGTTATAATTTCGGTGGACGATACGGACACCAAGCAGAAAGGGGCCACCTGGTCCATGATGCTGAAGGTGGCGCAAGCATGTCCGATCGGACATCTGCTGAAACATAAGATCATTCAACTCAATCCCAAAGTGCCGGAGAAGACCACCAACTGCTCATCGGTAGGGGTCAGCTTCGCCATAAAGGAAAACGAGCTTCCGGCCTTGCTGGAATATTTCAAGGAGGAGCTGCGGAAGAGCACCTTGTCCTCGGAGACCACCATGGCCTATTATGTAGGCCTCAAAGTACCGCCGGAGCTGGAAGACTATGGATGGAAGGCCAAGAGCGTCATCTACATACCGCAGCAAGCGGTGGACGTGGCCCAGCGCAACGGGGTCGAGATCGTGGAGATAACCGGGAAGCGGGGCATCATCGGCGCCGTGGCAGCCATAGGATGCTTCGATATGGGCTTGAAGGCCGCGGGACTGCCAGAAGACTTAGGAAGTTAGAACGTTGATGGGATCCAGGTAATATTGCATGTCCAATGAAATCACCCGAGTGATCGCCAACACCGCTTACCAGACATACGAGAAGCGGCTTTTAAAGGAGGTCATGGAGGGCGAGATCCCTGGACATGTGGCTATAATCATGGACGGGAACCGGCGCTTCGCCATGGAGATAGGGCTGATCGCCCACGAAGGCCACGTCAAGGGAAAGGAGAAGCTCGAGGAGGTCATGGAGTGGTGCCTGGAAATGGGCATCAAGGTGTTGACGGTGTATGCGTTCTCCACCGAGAACCTCGACCGTGACGCGGTGGAGGTGCATTACCTGATGGACCTGTTCGAGGAGAACTTCCTCATACTGGCAGAGGACCAACGCATCCACAAGCATAAGATCAAGGTGACCGTGCTCGGGCAGCGGGAACTGTTGCCGGAGAGGGTCATCCGCTCCATCGAGGTGGCCGAGGAGAGGACCAAGAACTATGACCATTATTATTATAACATCGCCCTGGCCTACGGCAGCCGTCAAGAGATGATCTCGGCCATACGCCGAATAGCCACAAAGGTGAAGGAGGGGGAACTGGAGGTGGATGACATCAACGAACAGATGTTCTCCAGTTTCCTCTACACCGCCGATTTCCCAGATCCCGATCTGGTGCTGCGTACGTCCGGAGAGGAACGGGTCTCGAATTTCCTGCTCTGGCAACTGGCATACTCAGAGCTTTACTTTACGGACGTTTTCTGGCCCGGTTTCCGCAAGGTCGATTTTCTGCGGGCAATCCGCACTTTCCAGGCCAGGAAGAGGCGCTTCGGGAAGTGATCCCCGTAAAAGGACTTTGGAACTCCTGACATGTTTAAATATCTCCGAGTTTGTCAGCGTGCCAGAGGCGCGATGGCATGAGCAAAGAGGACATCATTTTCCTGCACGCACCGAGCGTTTACGATTTTCGCAAGGAGTTCCTGTTCTACGGACCGGTGAGCGACATGGTCCCGTCCACCCCGGTCTTCGAGATGTACCCGTTCGGTTTCACCACCATGGCCGCGCATCTGGCCAAGAACGGTCACAAGGTGCGGATCATCAACCTGGCCAGCATGATGCTGAACCACCGAAAGCTGGACGTGGAGAAGCTCATAGCCAAGCTGGACTCCAAGGTCTTCGGCATCGATCTGCACTGGCTGCCCCACGCCCACGGCGCCTTGGAGATAGCCAATCTGGTCAAGAAGCATCACCCTGACGCGAAGGTGCTCATGGGGGGATTCTCTGCCACCTACTACCACGAGGAACTTCTCACCTACCCCCAGGTGGACATGATCTTAAAGGGCGATTCGACCGAGATCCCATTGCAGCAGCTCATGGAGGCGCTGAAGAACGGCACGCCATTGGAGAAGGTGGAGAACCTCAGCTGGAAGGAGAACGGCCAGCATCACCACAACCCCATCACCTTCGTCCCTGAGGACCTGGATTACCAGGATGTGGATTACGGCTGGATCGTGCGCTCGGTCATCAAGCACCGCGATCTGGAAGGTCATAAGCCGTTCAAGGACTGGGACCGCTACCCCATCACCATGGTCTTCTCCATCAAGGGCTGCCACCTTCAATGCACGGTGTGCGGCGGCTCTTGCCCGGCCATGCACAAGTTCCTCAACCGAAAGAAGCCGGCGTTCCGCTCCCCGGAGAAACTTGCGCAGGACGTTCACAACATTCAACAGTACATCAAGGCGCCCACCTTCATCGTGGGCGACCCCAGGCGCGGTGGCAAGCAGTATATGGAACGATTCTTCGCTGAGGTCAAGCGCCTGAAGGTCACCAATCCGCTGGTCTTCGAGTTCTTCACCCCTCCGGATGAGGAGTTCTACAAATTGGCGAGCACCCACACCAAGGGTTTCTCGGTGGAGATATCGCCGGACTCGCACGACCCGATGGTGCGTGAGGCCCTGGGACGAAAGTACTCCAATCAGGAGCTGGAGGAATCGATAAGAAACGCCCTGAAGTACGGCGCGGAACGATTCGATGTCTTTTTCATGATCGGCCTGCCGCAGCAGACCAGGGAATCAGCGGTCAAGAGCGCCGAGTACGCCAAGGAGCTGTATCTGGTGGCGAACAAGGATCCCCGGCTTTGCGTGTTCATCTCCCCATTGGCACCTTTCCTGGACCCCGGCTCCATGGCCTTTGAGGACCCGGAAAAGTATGGTTACATATCATTGGCCCGCACCTTGGAAGAGCATCGGGTCCGACTGCCCTCCCCCAGCTGGAAGTACGTGCTGTCCTATGAGACCAAATGGATGACCCGGGACGATATCGCCGAGGTGAGCTACGAGGCGGCCGATGCCATAAACAAGGCCCGCTTCGATTGCGGGCTCATCACCCGGGAGGAGCTGGACTATCGCCTGCAGCGCTCCAAGGAGGCGGCGGATATGATGAAGAGGGTCGACATGGCCGTGGCCATAGAAGATCCGGAGGAGCGCAGGAAGGAGTTCCAGGAGCTGCAAAGGCGTTCCGAGGAACTGATGGAGAGCACCATCACACATAAGCGGGAGATGGAATGGGCGTCTAAGGGGCTGATCCGCAGCATCCCTCGCGCGCTCATCTCCATGATACGCGGTGTCTAAGGCAGTATGCGCTTGCAGCGGATGAGATTGTTCATCCTCCGCTCACCCAAAAAGCGCATGGCCATCTCTAAACGCCAGCTGCTCCCGAAGCATAGCTCGGCCAGGAACTTGGTGCGCACCGCGGTCCGCAGGGGTTTGTAGACCAGTCTGCGCCACTCCTCCTCGTACTTGGTAAGAGGTGTTCCTTTGAGAACGTTCTCGGCGATCACCTGACCGGCCACCCTTCCGGCGATCCGGGCGATGGGTATTCCACCGCCGTTCACCGCCATGACCTGGCCAGCGGCATCGCCAACGACCAATGCCTGCCCGGCCACCGTCCTGCTGATCGGACCGGACATGGGAACGAACTTGCCGTGGGGCTTTTCGGATGTCAGACCCTTCGTCTTCATGAAGGTGTCGAAGTACTCCATCACCGGGGCGTTCCCGAACTTGCGGGATACGCCCAGGCCGATGTTCGCCGCCCCTTTCTTTGGGATGATCCAAGCGTATCCGCCTGGAGCTACCGTGCCGAAGTACATCTCCGGGACAGGATCGAAATCTCCTGGGACCTGGACCGTCACTGCGGGGCAAAGGTCCTTGGACCGTTCCAACCCGAAGGCCTTGCCCACCAGGGAAAGCGGACCGTCCGCTCCCACGATGACCTTGGCCCGGACCGTTAGCTCTTCCGTCCGAACCAGGCCTTCCTCGACCTTGATCACGCGCTGACCCGTGAGCACCTCTGCCCCAGCCTTCTCGGCCTGGGCGGCAAAGAACTGGTCCAGTCGGTCCCTGTCGGTCGTGTATCCGCCGAAGGGAAGTTCGTAACGAGTGAATTTTGGTGAAAAGATGCGTATGGTGTCGCACTTCAATGCCATGAGGTCCGCGGGAACCTCGAAGATATCGGCCATGTCCTCGACCAGGGGGAACATTCCCTGCATCTCATCGAAGCTAGGCATGAACTCCCCGCAGCGCACCGGAACGCCCACCAGGGGTCTGCGTTCCAGTACCAATACGTTCGCTCCGCCTTCCGCCGCGAACCTGGCGGTAGTGCTGCCGGCCGGACCGGCGCCGACCACGACCACATCGACCTTCATTTCCTTGCTCATGGTCTTCACCATAGTATTATTGATGACGTCAACTAGTGAAGGTTCAATTGCTACGGGTGACCACCGTCGAGGCGAGCTTCCGCAACCCTTCCTTGTGAATTGAATCGGGGACTTCCTTCAATCCCATCACTGCAAGATCGGCAAATTCCTGGGCCTTCTTTCGAGATATGTCCAGCGCCGTGGTCCTGCATACCAGTTCTGCAGCCTCATCGACGTCCCGATGGGTCTTATGGTCCTTGTTGAAAAGCTCCGTCAACCGCTTTCCCACTTCCCCATCGTCCATGGCGAGTATCATAGGCAGTGTGGCCTTCCCTTCGGAGAAATCGACCATGCGTGGCTTCCCAAGCATCTGCTCCGTGCCCACTATGTCCAGGATGTCATCGACGATCTGGAAGGCCATTCCGATGTTGAGACCATATTCCCCCATGTCCTGAATTGCATGGGGTTCGGCCTCGGCCAGGTATGCCCCTATCCGGGCACCGGCCATGATGGGTTTCGCCGTTTTTCCCCTTATGATGTCCAGATAAACGTCCAGTGGGGATATCTCACCCTCCTGTTCGAACTGCACTATCTCACCTTCGGCGATGGCGGTGCAGGCGTCGGCCACCATGTTCACTATCTCCTCGTTGAAAAACCCGCCAATGGAAAAAGCCTTCACGAAAAGGAAATCACCACTGATCAGTGCTTCCTGCAGTCCGTATCTCTTGTATGCGGACGGTTTTCCGCGCCTCATCTCTGAACGGTCGTTGATATCATCGTGTATGAGGGTAGCGCTGTGTATCATCTCGAAGGCCGCGGCGATCTTCACCGCATCGGCCACGTCGCGGCCTCCGTTGGCCAGGTAGGACAATATGGTGACACCGGGGCGCATGCGCTTGCCGCCAGATGATATCACGTAATCGCAGATCTCGGTCAGAATGGGTTGCTCCGACTGAATGCTGCGACGGATCTCCTGATCCACCTGGTGCAGCTCTTCCTTAATAGAGTAATCCCAAGACCGAGGCATCGTCGCTGGATATGATAAATCCATACTTAATCGTTACTGGATTTATCCACCATATTACCGCCAGCACCTAAGCTGATAAAGAAAAAAAGAAGAAGAATTGGGAAAGGATTTTAGGCCAATAATGCCCGGGCGGCGTCCTGACACAGCTGGATAAAGAAGTCTGGATACAGACCGATGCTGATCACGGCTATGACGCATATCGCCACCGCGGCCATCATGCTCTTCGGCAGCTTCAGCTTCTCGACCGGGACATCCTCATCCAGCTCATCCACGTACATGTACTTGACCACGCGAGCGTAGTAGTACAGGGAGATGGCGCTGTTGATGATACCAGCCACGGACAGCCAGATAAGCCATTCCGACCCGGCCAAACCGCCCTGTATGGGCGAGGAGAACAGCACGACCTTGCTAGCGAACCCGGCCAGAGGCGGTATGCCCGCCAAAGAGAAGAGCAGAATGGTCATGGAGAAGGCCATGAAGTTGGACCTCTTGGCCAGTCCTTTGTAGTCCGTTATCCTCTCGCCGATGGCCGCCACGGCCAGCGTGGCCACGATGATGAAGGCCCCGCCCTTCATGAAGGCGTGGGTCAGGATGTGGAATATACCGCCCGTCAGGGCGAACTCCGTTCCTACCGCGATGGCGATCAATATGTAGCCGGCCTGGGCGATGCTGGAGTAGGCCAACATCCTCTTGATGCTGGTCTGGTTCAGTGCCGCCAGGTTGCCGACGGTCATGGTCAGTATGGCCATGATCGCGATCACCATCTCCCAGTCCGCCTTGATGGCGAGCATGGCGATCAAGAAGAACTTGAACATGGCAACGAGACCCATCTTCTTTGAACCGGCCGCCAGCATGGCGGTGATGGTGCTAGGGGCACCGTCGTAAACGTCCGGGGCCCAGGCGTGGAAGGGCACCATTGCCACCTTGAAGCCAAAGCCGACGATGACCATGACCAAAGCTAGCCAGATCATCTCCTTGAATTCCACCAGGCTACCGACGGCTACGCCAATGTCTGCGAAGGATGTTGTTCCTGTGAGGCCGTACACCAGGGAGATACCGAACAGGGTGAAGGCCGAGGAGATCCCGCCGAATATGAAGTACTTGGTAGCTGCCTCTGTCCCCTTGATGTCCTTCTTGCGGAAGGCCACCAGGGCGTACGAGGATATGCTCGTGATCTCGATGCCGATGTAGAGCACGAAGAGATCGGTGGACGCGGCCACCAACATCATGCCTACGGTCGCCAGCAGGATCAGGGAGTAATATTCCGGAGCGTGCTTCTCACCCTCGATGAACTTTGCAGAGGCCAGTATGACCACGAAGGCCACGATCAGGAAGACCATGATGAACAGTCCACTGAAATCGTCCAGGACCAGCAGGCCGTTGTCAAAGACGGCGGCTCCCAATCCTTCGTAGAAGTGCATAAAGACCGCAAGCATGGCCAGGCCTACGCCTGCCAGCGATACCGCGGCCAGGAACTTACTGTCCTTCAGCATCATCCCTACTGCGGGCATAGCGATAGCGAATAGGGCCAGTATGATCTCCGGATATAGTGCTGAATAGTCCACTTAGATCCCTCCCAAGAGGCCCACGACCGTGCCCAATGCAGGCCGTATATAATCCAGTATCAAGCCAGGGAACATACCGAATAACACGATGAGCCCGCTCAGCACCGCCAATGGCAGTGTCTCATACCAGTACAGATCGTGTATGTGTTCGGTGTCCACCTCCTTGGTCAGAGGCCCGAATATTGTCCGCTGCAGAGCCCAGATGTAATACGCGGCGGTTATGGCCACGCTTATCACCGGGACCAGTAACAACCAGCCGAAAGCATCGTAGGTGGCGGTGAAGACCGAGAACTCGGCCACGAAACCGACCATGCCCGGAAGTCCCAGGGATGCCAGGAAGCCGATGACCATGAAGGTCGCAGCATATGGCATCTTTGCAGCCAGCCCTCCCAATCGAGGGATGTTCCTGGTGCCGACCTTATGCTGCATCACACCGCACATCATGAAGAGGACGGCAGTGATGAGACCATGGGCGAACATCTGGAAGACACCGGCCGCAATACCCAGCTCGGTAAAGGTGGCGAATCCCAACAATACGATACCCATGTGGCTGATGGAAGAATATGCCACCATCTTTTTTAGGTCCTTCTGGGCCAGACACATGACCGCACCGTAGACGATGGACAATATGGCCATGATGACCATGACCAACTGCCACTCCTCAGCACCGCTGGGAAGGGCCGGGAAGGCCACGCGTATGATACCGTATGCACCCATCTTCAGCAGCAGACCGGCCAGCAGGACCGATCCTGCGGTAGGTGCCTCCACGTGAGCGTCCGGTAACCAGGTATGGAAGGGGAACATGGGCATCTTCACGGCGAAGCCGAAGAAGAGAGCCCCGAACACCACTATCTGGAAGGTATCGGAGAAGAACGGGGACACGGCATTGATGGTCTCCATACTGAAGGAGTAATAGCCGTTGTAGGAGCCGGCCTCGAAGTAGAGGGCGAATATCCCCAGCAGCATTACCAAACTTGCTATGTGGGTATAGATGAAGAACTTGATCGCGGCATAGGAACGCCGGGGACCACCCCATACGCTGATGAGGAAGTACATCGGGATCAGGACGACCTCCCAGAAGATGTAGAACACGAAGTAGTCCAGGGCCATGAAGACCCCGAGAATTCCGAGCTCCAGCACCAGCAACAAGGCCATGTACTGATGGGTCCGGTGTTCGATATCCCAGGAGAATATGACTGCCAGGAATACCAGCAACGTGCTCAAGAAGACCATGGGCACGCTGATGCCGTCGACACCCATGATATACTGGATACCAAGGGTATCGATCCAGGAGAACGACTCCACGAATTGATAGCCGCCAGCGGTCTGAGTGTACTCGGTGAGCATCAACAGAGACAGCAACAACGGTATAGCAGAGAATACCAGGGCGGACATTTTTGCCGCCTTGGGGTTCTTTCCTAAGGAAAAGGTGACCACTGCATCGATCAAGGGAAAGAGCAACAGCAGGGATAATATCGGTATGTTCTCTAACATGGGATCACCTCAACACTCCTACGACATAGAGCAGTATTATGATCAGCGATACACCCGCCAATAACAAGGTGGTGTAGCTCTGAATGAAACCGGTCTGGGCCTTGCGGACCACTCTTCCGGCTCCGATCAGGAAGGCGCTGATGGCATTGACTATGCCGTCGATTACGTAGCGATCGAACTTGTCCAGCAGCAACGAGAAACCGTAGAGGCCAGCGTAACCTATCTTATCATAGGCTACCGGGAACTTGTAACGGTCCAGTAACAGCTTGTGCATTGCCTTGGGGAATCCCTTGGAGACAAAATTCTCTGCAGACACCGTGGTCTTTAGGAAACTGAAGTAGGCCAGCACGATGCCGCTTACGGCTGCGATTATTGAGACGTATGTTAAGGGCGATGTGAACACATCTGTCAGGCGCTCCCCTATGCTCAGGACGTGGGCTTCGTGGTAGTAGATGCTGCCGAAGAACCCATCTCCGATGAACAGGGAGAATCCAGAGCCGAAGGCCAACGCGGCAAGGACAACCAGAGGCAGAAGCATTGCCACCGGGGCTTCGTGCTTGTGATGCCCGTGCTCGGTGGCGTGCTTGGTGCCCTCGTTCTCCTTTCCTCTGAACACCATGAACCACATGCGGAACATGTAGAAGGCGGTCATGAAGGCGGTCAGGACCCCCAATATCCATAGTAACATGAAGGTCAGGTTGACGTCTCCTGCCTGGAATGTCACGGCCAGTACCTCGTCCTTGCTCCAGAACCCGGAGAAAGGCGGGATACCAGCGATCGATATGGAGGCTATGAGCATGGTGATCGATGTCACCTTCATGTACTTGCCCAACCCACCCATCTTGTTCAGGTCCTCAGTGTGTACATAGTGTATGACCGAGCCGGCACCCAGGAAAAGCAGCCCCTTGAAGAAGGCATGGTTCATCAGATGGAACAGGCCTGCACCGAAGGCAATGCTTGCCTCGATATAATAGCCGAAGTGCCACATGTATGCACCAGCGCCCAACGCCAATATCATGTATCCCAGCTGGGACACCGTGGAATAGGCGAGGACCCCTTTGATCTTTGGAGCGCAGAGAGCCATGGTGGCCGCGATGAAGGCGGTTATACCTCCGATTACGCCCACGAACAGACTGACCTCGGCGCTGTGGGTCAGTATCGGGAAAGCTCTGGCGACCAGGTAAACACCTGCGTTGACCATGGTGGCCGCGTGTATCAAAGCGGACACTGTGGTCGGACCTTCCATGGCGTCCGGTAGCCAATCGTGTAACGGGAACTGCGCGCTCTTGCCTATGGCACCTCCGAAAAGGAAGAAACCAGCAAAGGCCAGCGTAGCAGCGTCCGCAGTATCTAAAGCACTCCAGACCAGTTGGAAGTTAAGGGTCTTGAGCTCAGTGAACAGCAGGAAGAGGCCGATCATGAACATGACGTCCCCCACCCTGGTCACCAGGAAGGCCTTCTTGGCGGCGCGAGCCGCAGCAGGCCTCTCGAACCAGAAGCCGATCAACAGGTAGGAACACAGTCCGACCAGCTCCCAGAAGATGAACATTTGTATGAAGTTGTTGGCCAGCACCAGTCCGAGCATTACGCCCACGAACAGGCATATCTCGGTGTAGTATCGGTGACGGCGCGGGCCCTGATCGTGTATATAGGCGGTGGAGTAGACCACTACCAGGAAGGCGATGAAGGACACCACGATCAGCATCATGGCCGCTACGTTGTCCAGGAACACTCCCATCTCCAATCTGTATTCGGAGCTGAGAACTACCCAGTCCATAGACACTTCATAAACTCGTCCGGTAGTGAGTATCTCGAAGGCCGTCCAAAGGGCCAGGACCATTCCGCCCCCGACACCGAGGATGGAGACCAGGCCTCCTTTGTCCTTCATCCTGTTACCCAGGAATCCCACTATGACAAAGGCCAGTAAGGGGATGACCGGGATCAACCATGCGTATTCCAATATGTCCATTCTTACCACCTCAGCAAGTTGATGTCATCCACATTCACGGTCTTCTTCAACTTGTTCAGGTTGAGCAGGATCGCTAGACCAACCGCTACCTCGGCCGCGGCTATGCCGATGGATATTAGAGCGAACATCTGTCCACGGGCATCACCAAAGTACGATGAGAAGGCCACCATGTTGATGTTCGCAGAGTTGAGCATCAGCTCTATGGACATCAATATGATGATGGCGTTCTTTCTTAATATGACCCCAGCCGCCCCGATGGCGAACAGGGTTGATGAGAGGACCAGTATGTATTCCAGTGGTATGCTCATTCCTCTTCCTCCTGTGCAATGAATACCCCGCCCAGAATGGCGGAGAGTAAAAGTAGGCCCAGCATGAGCACCGCCACACCGTATTGGTTGAAGAGCATCTTACCGATATCGGCCGTTTCAATGAGCACGTCGCCCACGTCGCCCCATTCCACGGAGAACACTGAGTACAGCATGAGCTCGATCAGCAGTCCAACGACGAGCAACTTGACAACTACGGCTTGAGTTGAATCACCGATCTTCACGGGAACCACCTCCCGCTCTTCTCATCCTGGCAGGAATCGTGCCCCACCATCCGGCGTTTGGTCAGCATGATACCGAACAATATCAGGACGTTGATAGCGCCGACATACACCAGTATCTGGATGAGGAACAGGTATTCTGCGTTAAGGAACATGTATATTATGCCTACACCAACGAAGGTGGCCGCCAGGAACACCACGCTGTGTACGATGTCCTTCGATGCCACTACCATTACGGCACAACCTACCGTCAGACCGGAAAATATCAGAAAGAACACTGTGGTCAGGTCCATCACAACACCTCCTTTATGGAAAGGGCCGATTTGGGACATACCTCGACACATTGTTCGCAGACCACGCACTTGGTGTTTTCGAACTTCGGCCGTTTGATCGGCTTTTTATTCTTCGGGTTCAGTTCTCCCGTCTCGACCATCTCGATAGCGCCAGTGGGACAGGTTTTAGCACATCTCGCACAGGAGATACACTTGACGCCGTCCAGAACGATGGTATCGTGCATATTGGGATCGTTCTTAGCGTAGGTCTTTGCTGTACCAGCCTTCAATTCGGAAGAGAGGGCGAACTCATAGTTGACCTCATATCCCGGTTTGTGGGGGTGCTGCAATTTGATTGGATCGTACATCATGTCAGCCCGGTTGTACGAGGCTAGCTCGAACTCAGGAGTGACCAGCATAGCGTTGGTAGGGCATATCTCAGCACAGTTACCACACATCATGCATCGGGCCACGTTGATCTGAGGGCGCTTCACCTTGCCTAATTCGGGTGTCTCGATGGAGACCATCTCTATGCACTGGTTAGGACAAACATTGACGCAACGGGCGCAACCGATACATTTATCCAGTATTATGCCGGGGCGTCCGCGGTAATTATCGGGGTAGACCAGCTTCTCCCAGGGATATAGTATGGTGTTCGGCCGGTTCTTGGTACATCGCCATAGAACCTTGAAGGTGACCTTCATGGATTTCATTATGTACCCGGTCGGACGAAGGTGGTCCGCCTTGGTGTAAGTCCTTTCCTCGATCTTCATTAGAACACCTCCGCGGTCTTAAGAGCAATGGCGATTAGCAGGTTGACCACTGCCAATGGGAGAAGTCTCCTCCAGCCCAAGGTCAATATTTGGTCTGTCCTGATCCTCACCATGGCCGCCCTGACCCATACGAAGAAGAAGAACACGATGAACGTCTTCGACAGGAACCAGATCTCGGCCCAAATGAAGTCGGGGCCGTCCCAACCGCCGAGGAACATCATGGTCACCAGGGCGCACATGATGTAGGCGCGGAAATAATCGCTGGCCATGACCAGTCCCCATCTCACATCACCATATTCGGTCTGCCATCCTTCCACTAGTTCAGCCTCGGCCTCGGGAAGGTCGAACGGTACACGCTCCGCCTCACCAATGGCCGCTATCAGGAAGGTTATCAGGCCGATGAACAGCGGTATACCAAGCCATATGTTCTCCTGCTGCCAGCTAACGATGTCCATGAAGGACAGGCTGCCAGTCATTACCACCACGGATACCACGACCAACAGTATCGGGATCTCCAATGCTATCAGCTGGGCGGCCGCCCTCATACCTCCGATGAGGGTGAACTTGTTATTCGATGCCCATCCACCTATCAGGATGCTGAATGGAGCGAAAGAGAATATGGCCAACCCCAGCAGCAACGCCAGATCAACATTGATGACATAGAATTGAGGGCTGAGCGGTATGCAACCAAAGAGCATGAACGATGTTGCCAGTATAGCAAATATAGCGAATTCGAACAGGCCGCGGTCTGCGGCCTTCGGAACGATGTGCTCTTTCAGAACTACCTTGATACCATCGGCGAAGTTCTGGAAGAAACCGAGAACTCCGACCTGGGTTCCGCGCCTGTCCATGAAGCGCCCCAGGAACTTTCTCTCCATCCATATGAAGCAAAGCCCCATCATCATCAACGTGATCAGATAGATAACTGCCACAAGGAGCGTGGTGACCGCGGTCAATACGGGCTCGGTCTCCAGCCAATCGGCCAGACCGCTGAGGAATCCCAACCGGGTCCAGTCGACCAACCAGGCTATGACGCCAAGCAACCATTCGGATAAGCCCTGTAAAACGGTGTAAAGTGTCTCCATATGATCACCGGTCCGTCTCTCCTATGCACATGTCCATCACACCCATGATGGACGGGACATCTGAAATCTTGTGGCCCAGTAGCATTTCCGGGGCCGCCGATAAATTAACGTAATTGGGTGATCGCACCTTCAGGCGATACGGTCTATCAGTACCGTCACTGACCACGTACATAAGCGATTCGCCCCTTGGGTCCTCCACCCGGCAGGTGGCCGTTCCCTTCGGAGGGCATCTGGGCACCTTGACCCGAACTGGACCCTTTGGCATTTCCGCGAAACACTGGCGAACGATCTTGGCGCTTTCCCTCATCTCATCTATGCGGACGCGGTAACGGGACCAGCAATCACCGTCCGTCGCCGTGCACACCTCGAAATCAAGGTCCTCGTATACTTCATAGGGGTCGTGGCGGCGGAGATCCAGATCCACCCCGCTTCCGCGTAGGTTAGGACCGGTCAGACCCAGGTTCATGGCCTTCTCAGCGCCAATTTTGCCGATTCCCACGGTCCTCATGCGGAAGGCTTGGTTCTCATCGGTAAGGGCTTCGATCTCGCGCAGGCGGGTCTCGAATAGGTCCAGGGCGCGGTTGATATCGCGCTCGAAATTCATTGGGATGTCGTTCCTGACCCCGCCGATGCGTGGATAGTTGTAGGTCATACGAGCCCCGCTCAGGTCCACCATACGGTCAAGGAACACCTCCCTTTCCCTTAGGCTCCAAATAAGTATCGTGTAACTTCCCAGATCAGTACCAAGCGCCATCAGCCAAAGTAGGTGGGAGATTATGCGTTGTATTTCCAAGCAGGCCGTACGGATGTATTTAGCCCTCTCAGGAACCTCGATGTTGAACATCTTCTCAGCGGTCAAACAATATACATGGCTCCATGAAAAGGATGAACCGTAGCAAAGACGGTCGGCCAGGGGCACGATCTGAGGATATGTCCGGTTCTCCACCATCTTTTCCCAACCTCGGTGGAGGTAACCCACTATTGGCTCAGCCGCGGTGATTGTCTCCCCGTCTAGCCTCACTCTTAGATTCCACAGACCATGGTTGAAAGGGTGCTGGGGACCCATATTGACCCACATCTCATCAGACATTTCAGACCCTCCTTCCGACCTGGAAATCCTTCCTCAACGGATGGAACTTGAACTCATCGGGGAGCATGATGCGGCGCAGGTCGGGATGTCCTTTGAACACCACGCCCATTAGATCGAACGCTTCCCTCTCGTGCCAATTCGCCCCTCCCCACAATGGGGTTATGGAATCTACCGTGGGATCATCGCGCGGCAGGTCCACCAGGACCTCGGCCATGATGTGGTTTGTGTAAGAGGAGATATTATAGACAATAGTAAAATGGTCCAAGTAATCAACGGGGGTTACGCACGTATTGTGCTCGAAGGACAGCTCATCCTTCATGAACGTGAATATGTCCAGTAGGTCCTCTCTTTTCACTTTGAAGGTTATCCTGCGTGGAGCGACCTCGATCCCCTCCATCTCAGGGAATTTTGACCTGATGGCATTGGCCACCTCTTCCTCGGACTTGTCAGGCTTGTCGTAAACAATTACTTTCATCAGGGCACCTCAGTCATCCAGGAAGCTTCCGCGGTTCTCTGCGGTGATCTTTCGGTTTAGTTTCAAGAACCCGTCGATCAATGCATCTGGGCGGGGAGGGCAGCCCGGAATGTAGATATCCACTGGAATGAACGTGTCCACACCTTGTATGACATTATACGCGTCATACCAAGGACCGCCCGATATTGAGCATTCCCCCATCGCTATGACCCATTTAGGGGCAGGCATCTGTTCATACAGTGCCTTCAGGGAGGGGCGTATCTTTGATGAGATCCAACCGTTGAGCAATAGTACATCGGACTGCCTCGGTGATGACCTATAAATGATACCCAACCTTTCGGCATCGAAACGGGCACCGGATGATGCGGCCATCTCCAAGGCGCAACATGCGATTCCGAAGTGCAATGGATAAACGGAATTTCTCTGTCCCCACGACCAAATAGGGGCGGTCAGTTTGTCTATGGCCTTCTTGCCCCCTGTGGCCACGGCAGTCTCGCGGATGAAGTTCTTGGTCATATCCCCGAACTGCTTGGCTGACATGGTCATGGCCTGGATTGACAGGTCTATATCCACAATATCCTCTCCTTCTTCAGTGTATAGAAAACGCCTGCGAGCAAGATGATCAGGAACGTGACCGCGAAGATCTTCGCGGTTTCGGAGAGGTCGGAAAAGGACATGGCCCAAATCAGGAGAATGACGGTAACGATGTCAAAGGCCACGAACATAATGGCGTAAATATAGAATTGAACATGAAATTGAATCTGGGCCACTCCGATGGGCCTTTCACCGCACTCGTAGGTGGTATCTCTCAGCTCAGCGTGCTTGGTGGGTCGAAAAAGTTTCCCCATGAAAATGGCGATGAAGGGAACCAACAACGCAACCAGCGCAAATATTGCTACCGGGAAATAGTCGTCTACGAGCATTGTAGGTGGATAATGCTTCCTTTATTTATACTTTTGAGATTGAAGGCGGTCAATTGTGAACCATTTTTATGCATGACCAGCTAGTAATATAATCATGTAAAGATAATAATAAAAAATTGCCTATTATTTGAAAAAGATAATGATGAGCTATTAATATCCTTGAAGTAAATGGATTGATGATGAGAGAGGGATCTAAAAGGATAGCTATACTTTTAGAGGATGGATACGAGGAGCTCGAGCTTTGGTATCCTTACTACCGATTGATCGAGGCGGGGTTCCAACCAGTGCTTGTAAGCCCCGAGGTTCGATCGTACAAAGGAAAACATGGTTACGAGGCCTCGGCCACGGTCTCAGCCGCGGAGGCCGATACCCATACGTTCCAAGGATTGATCGTTCCGGGAGGTCATGCCCCGGACCACCTAAGGCGTTATCCAGCTGTCGTAGAACTGGTCAGGGGCATCTTCGACCAGGGTAAGATGTTGGCTTCGATTTGCCACGGTGGTTCGTTGCTTATCTCGGCCAACGTGGTCAAGGGACGTAAGGTGACCTCGTTCTTTTCCATAGAGGTGGATCTTATCAATGCCGGTGCAAGGTACTTGGACAGAGAGGTGGTAGTTGACGATAACCTGATCACCTCTCGCCGCCCGGACGATCTTCCAGCGTTCATGAGGGAGGTGCTGGTCTTCCTGAAAGCCCATCGCTCCGAATTGGATTGAACCAAATTTGATTAATACATCAGTAATAATAGAGGTGGAACTGCCATTGGCGGGTGAGAATTTGAAGATCGGATTCGTTGGCGCGGGTAACATGGCCGAGGCCATGATGAAGGGGATCATCTCAGCAGGTATGACCCAAGCGGAGGACATCACGGCGAGCGAGATAATGCCGGGGCGGAGAGATTATATCACTAAGACGGTTGGCGTCCGAACGGTCTCGGACAACATCGAGGTCATTCGTTCCTCGGACGTAGT
>Ga0307377_10002065_pt1 | contig 24138 bp, 21 predicted proteins | sample TR3MG_FD_202535 | JGI IMG/M metagenome (GOLD analysis project Ga0307377, IMG submission 202535) | Soil microbial communities from Risofladan, Vaasa, Finland - TR-3 | ecosystem: Environmental > Terrestrial > Soil > Coastal area > Acid sulfate soil | place: Finland: Risofladan, Vaasa | collected...
GCACGCCGACGCGGCTCGCCGGAGCGCCGACGGGGCTGCAGGCAGGAATCAGCTCCGCGTCGTCGGCGGCGAGCGCGCGGGCGATGAAGGTCCTGTCGAAGAGTCCGCCGAGCCAGCAGCTGCCGAGCCCGAGCTCGGTGGCCCTGAGGACGATCCCCTCGAGCGCATAGCCGTAATCTTCCATGGCGCGGGGGCCGCGCTCGACGGCCCCGACGATAAACGCCGGGGCGCCGCGGATTTGCCCGTAGGTCCCGAGGCGTCTCCCCTCGGCCCCGGCCTCGCCGCGTTCGAGGAGGAGGAAGCGCGGCCGGCCGCCGAAGGGCCCGGGCACCGCTTCGAGGAAGGAGGCCCGCAGGGCCGCGGCGGCCTCGGACTCGAGCGGGACGCCATCGTAGGTCCTCACCGAAATCCTGCGCCGGATGGCGTCGAGGCTCGCCTTCACGGCCTAGGCCTTCGGGGGCTTCCGCCGAGTTCGGCCCAGCGGAAGCACGACACGAGATGGTCGTTGACGAGTCCGATCGCCTGCATGTGGGCGTAGATCGTCGTGGAGCCGACGAAACCGAAGCCTCGCCGCTTGAGGTCGGCGGCGAGGCGGTCGGATTCCGCGCTGGTGGCGGGCACGTCGGAAGGGCAACGCCAGGCATTGACGATGGGCTTGCCGTCGACGAAGTCCCAGATGTAGGCGTCGAAAGAGCCGCGCTCTTCCGCCACCTCGAGAAAGGCGGCAGCGTTGCGCACGGTCGCTTCAAGCTTCCTGCGGTTGCGGATGATCCCCGGATCGGTCATGAGCTTGTCGATGCGCGCGGCGGAGAACGCCGCCACCTTTTCCGGGTCGAAGCCGGCGAAGGCCCGGCGATACCCCTCCCTTTTGCGGAGAATCGTGCTCCACGAAAGTCCGGCCTGCTGCGTTTCGAGAAGGAGAAACTCGAAGTGACGCCGCTCGTCGTGCACGGGCGCTCCCCACTCCTCGTCGTGATAGGCGACATACTGCGGCTCGGATCCGCACCAAGGGCAACGTTCCATGCGGAACAGGATAGCGGCATCGACCCTTGGGGACAAGGCCGCCCGCACTCCCGCCGCCCGCACTCCCTCGCCGCGCGCTTCCGGGCGGCTTTCGCGCATTTCGCGCCGCGCATCTCGTTCCGCGCATCTCGACGGAGATCGCGTATCGATGTATTTTCGTACAATGGGTCTCGAGATTGCGATCATCCTGGCGCTCATTCTCCTCAACGGCTTTTTCTCGCTCTCCGAGATGGCGATCGTGTCTTCCCGCAAGGCCAGACTGCGCCACGAGGCCGAGAAGGGCCGAAAGGGCTATCGACTGGCTCTCGAAACCGCGGAGAACCCCTCGCGTTTTCTTTCGACCATTCAAGTCGTGGTCTCGTTCGTGGGCATCCTCGCCGGAGCCTACGGCGGAGCCACCGTCGCGCAGACGCTGGCTCGGACTCTCAAGCAAGTTCCGTTTCTGTCCGCGTCGGCCGGCACGGTGTCGGTCATCATCGTCGTCGTGGTGACGACACTGGTTTCGGTCGTGCTCGGCGAGCTGGTGCCCAAGAATCTCGCCCTGGCCCGCCCCGAGCCCATCGCGGCGGCGGTCATACGCCCGCTGCGCGTGTTCGCGGTGGTATTCGCGCCCCTTGCCCGGCTGCTTTCCGGGGCCACGGAACTCGTCATCGTACTGCTCGGCGCGAAGGGCGCGCGCGAGCCGGCGGTGACCGAGGAGGAGATCCGGGTGCTGATAGCGCAGGGGGCCGAGACGGGCGTATTCGAGGCGAGGGAGCGGGAGATGGTGGAGGGCGTGCTGTCCCTGGGCGATCGCCGCGTCAAATCGCTCATGACCCCGCGCACCGACGTGGTCTATGTCGACATGCGGGCCGGGCTCGAGGCGGCGCGGGACCTGCTTCTCGGCAACTCCCGCTATGGCTACCTGCCGGCGGTGGACGAGAATCTGGATCGCGTGATCGGCATGCTGCCCGTCAAGGACTGCCTGGCAGCCATCGCGATCGGTCAGTTCGACGATCTGTGGCGATTCCTGCGCAAGCCCGTGCTCGTGCCTGAGTCCATTTCCGCCCTGAAGGCCTTCTCGGCGCTCAAGGAAGGCGGCGTGAAGACCGCCCTCATCCTCGACGAATACGGCGGGGTCGCCGGGCTCGTCTCGCTTTCGGATCTCATGGAATCGATCGTGGGCAATCTTCCCTTCACGGGAAACGAAGACGAGCCGGAAATCATCCGGCGGGACGACGGCTCCTACCTGGTCGACGGCAATCTGCCCATAGACCGCTTCATCGAAGGGCTGGGGCTCGAGGCTGAGCCCGGGGGCGGCGACTACGACACCGTGGCGGGCCTGGTGCTCGACCGGATGGGTACCATCCCCCACGCGGGAGAAAAATGCCGCTGGGGCGACTGCCTCCTCGAGATCGTGGACATGGACGGCAACCGCATCGACAAGATACTCGTCAGCCTGAAGCCGTCCAGGGAATCCACGCCCGAAGATGCCGCGGGCGTGGACTAGAATCCGATGAGGTAGCGGTGAATCACGGCGCCGTCCACCAGCTCGGGGTGGAAGGTGGCGCCGAGGATGTTCCCCTGACGGACGAGGATGGGGCTGCCCTCGTATTCGGCCAGCACCTCGACCTTGGGCCCGCAGGCCGTGATCCTGGGAGCGCGGATGAACACCGCTTCCAGGTTTTCGGCCCCGGGCACCGTGGTGCGGATCGGGGTGCGGAAGCTGAACACCTGTCGGCCGTAGGCGTTGCGCCGCACCGTCACGTCCAGGAGGCCGATGCCCGGCTGCGAGTATCCCTCGACGCGGGAGGCCAGGAGGATGAGGCCCGCGCAGGTGCCGAACACGGGCAAGCCTGCCGCTATCCTTTCCACGAGGCGGTCGAGGAGGCCGAAGCGGACGAGGAGGTTGCCCATGACCGTGCTCTCGCCTCCCGGAAGCACGAGCGCCTCCGCGGCGTCGATGTCCGCGAGGCTGCGTACCTCGAAGGGCTCCGCTCCGGCGCGCTCGATCGCCCGCTCGTGGGCGGCGTAGTCTCCCTGGAGAGCGAGAACGCCGACTCTCTTCACCTCACCAGCCCCGTTTGGCCATGCGCTGATCGTCCTGGAGCTCGCCGAGGCCGATGCCGACCATGGGCTCGCCGAGATCGGCGGAGAGCTCTGCCAGCTTCTTCGGATCCTTGTAGTAGGCGACGGCCCCGACGATGGCGGCGGCGCGGCGCGCGGGATCTCCCGACTTGAAGATGCCGGAGCCGACGAAGACGGTCTCGGCGCCGAGCTCCATCATGAGGGCCGCGTCCGCGGGCGTGGCTATGCCGCCGGCCGAGAAATTGGGCACGGGAAGCTTTCCGGTCTTGGCTACTTCGACCACGAGCTCGTAAGGCGCACCCAGCTCCTTCGCGGCCGACATGAGCTCCTCGTCGCGCAGCCGGGTGAGGCGGGCGATCTCGTCGGTCACGTTGCGCATGTGTCTGACCGCCTCGACGACGTCGCCGGTGCCCGGCTCGCCCTTGGTGCGGATCATGGCCGCGCCTTCGCCGATGCGGCGGAGCGCCTCGCCGAGGTCGCGGCAGCCGCAGACGAAGGGAACCTTGAAATCCCGCTTGTTGACGTGGAACCGCTCATCGGCGGGGGTGAGCACCTCGGACTCGTCGATGAAATCGACTTCCAGGGCCTCGAGTATCCTCGCCTCCATGAAATGACCGATGCGGCACTTGGCCATGACGGGGATGGAGACCGCGTCCTGGATCGATTTGATCATCTTGGGATCGGACATGCGCGCCACGCCGCCCGTCGCCCTGATGTCGGCGGGAACCCGTTCCAGCGCCATGACGGCCACGGCCCCCGCGCGCTCGGCTATCTTCGCCTGCTCGACATTGGTCACGTCCATGATGACGCCGCCCTTGAGCATCTCGGCCAAACCTATCTTGGTGCGCCACTCGGCGCTCTGACGCCCCGACCACATGATCTCGTCCATATCTTCATCCTCCTGGGTTCCGCACTCCGTATGGGCCAAAAATACAGAATTATCTTCATTATCTCAAGACAGTTTCAGACGAATACCCCGGCAAAACGTATACGATCCGCGTACGAGCTACAAGCGGTTCACCTGGGCGCGGCGGATCGATAACAGATGTTCGCCGGAAAGCCGGGCCGGGTAGCCTCGTCGTGCGCACCGTAGATATCCGAAGCCCCCCTTGCACGGAGCTCCGCCATTCTGTAGATTGGACTTTACCGAATGGAGGAGCGATCCCCATGAGTAATCCGGTCGAGGGCGGAAGGCCCTGCGACGCCGGACGAAAGGGGAGGATCGCCGAAGGAACCTGCGGAGCTTTCCCGCCGCGGTTCTTGGACGACCAGGCTAACACCTGGCGGCTGTCGCGGGACAGACCCCGCGGAGTGCCATCGGAATCGTCACCCCAGAGCAGCGCCCGTCGGGCCGGGGGGATGGTTCATGGGATCTCCATCGGATAGGGAGGTCCCGCATGCCGATTTTCCGTCTTCACGCCTTTTTCCCCTCCCTCCGCATTTTCCATATCATCCCGAGGAGCATCTAATGTCCCGTATACCCGTCACCATTCTCGGCGCCACCGGCGTCGTCGGGCAGCGTTTCGTCAGGCGACTCGCCGAGCACCCCTCTTTCGCGATCCAGCACCTCGCGGCCAGCGAGCGCAGCGTGGGCAAGGCCTATGCCGAGGCCTGCGACTGGCGCCTTCCCGGCGAGATCCCCTCCGGCCTGGGCTCCCTGCGCGTCCTTCCCTGCGACCCGGCCAAGGCTTTCGCCCCCGTGGTCTTCTCGGCCCTGGACGCCGCCGTCGCCCTGGAGATCGAGCCGCTCTTCGCGGCCGCCGGCGCCATGGTCTTCAGCAACGCCTCGCCCTTCAGGATGGAGGAGGACGTGCCGCTGCTCATCCCCGAGCTCAACGCCGCCCACCTCGCTCTGGTGGAGCTGCAGCGCAGGCGCCGCGGATGGAAGGGCGCCATTCTCTGCAATCCCAATTGCACGACCGCCGTCCTCTGCGGGGCGCTCGGGCCCCTGCACCGCAGTTTCGGGCTCGAGTCCGCCCTCGTCGTCAGCATGCAGGCCTTAAGCGGCGCCGGATACCCCGGGGTGCCCTCGCTCGACGCGGTGGCGAACGTCATCCCCTACATCGGGGGCGAGGAGGAGAAGGTCGAGACCGAGGCGCGCAAGATCCTCGGGACCTTCGACGGCCGGCAGGTGGTCATGGCCCCCTTCACCGTCTCGGCTTCGTGCAACAGGGTGCCCGTCGTCGACGGCCACACGATCTCGGCGAGCCTGCGCCTCTCCGGCTCTCCGGACCCCGAGGCCGTCTCGCGGGCCATCGAGGGCTTCAAGCCCGACACCGAGGGCATGTCCCTGCCCACGGCTCCCCGCCGCTTCGTCCAGGTGCGTACCGAGAAGGACAGGCCGCAGCCGAGGCGCGACGCGGATGAGGACGGCGGCATGCGCATCCAGGTCGGACGCGTCAGGTCCTGCCCGATCATGGGGGTCAAGATGACGATCCTCGGACACAACACCGAACGCGGGGCCGCAGGAGCCTCGGTCCTCAATGCGGAACTCGCGCTCGCTTCGGGCCTGCTGCCATGAGCCGGCCGGTCGTGATGAAGTTCGGCGGCAGCTCGGTGGCCAACGCCGAGCGCCTGCGGAATGTCGCCGACATAGTCCGCTCCGAGGGAGCCGAGGGGATCGTCGTCGTGCTGTCCGCGCTCGGGGGCGTCACGGACGCGCTGTTCTCCTGCGGGAAGACCGCAGCCGCCCGGAACGAGGGCGGCGCCCTCGAGGGCTTGGGCCGCGTCATGGAGCGCCATCGCGCGGTGGCAGCCGAGCTCTTCGGCGAAGCCGTGCCCGGCGAGCTCGCCGACTTCATCGCCGCCGCCGAGAAGGAACTGTCGCTCCTGCTGCGCGGCTCGGCCATGCTCGGCGCCCTGCCCGACAAGAGCCTCGACGCCCTCGTCGGCTACGGCGAGCTGCTTTCGTCCCGGCTGCTGGCGGCCTTCATGCGGGTCCCCTGGCTTGACGCCCGCCTCGTCATGCGCACCGATTCGCGCTTCGGGCAGGCGCGGCCCCTTCCGGCGGAGATCCGCGTCCTGGCGGAGAAGGAGCTGCTTCCGGCGCTCGATCGCGGCGGCACGGTAGTCACCCAGGGCTACATCGGCTCCGACGCCTCAGGCGCCCCGACGACTCTGGGCCGCGGCGGCTCGGATTTCAGCGCCAGCCTTTTCGGCGCCGCCATCCGGGCGGCTGAAATCCAAATCTGGACGGATGTCGAGGGAGTCCTGACCTGCGACCCCCGCATCGTGCCCGACGCCCGTCCCGTCGAGCACCTCGGCTACGACGAGGCGGCCGAGCTCGCCGCCTTCGGCGCCAAGGTCCTCCATCCGGCGACCATCCTCCCGGCGGTCGAGCTCGGCATCCCCGTGACCGTCCGCAACAGCCTGGTCCGGAATGGCCGCTTTACCAGCATTTCGCGGGACGCGGCGAGCGGACTGCCGGTGACCGCGCTGGCCTCGCGCGCTCCGGTTTCGGTGCTGACCGTGCGCTCGCCCGGGATGCTGGGCGGCGCCGGTTTCCTGGCCCGCATTTTCGAGGCCTTCGGACGGCGCGGCGTGAGCGTCGATCTCGTCTCCACCTCCGAGGTGAGCGTCTCGATGACGGTCGAGGCGAGCGCTCCGCTCGAGGGCTTGGCCGAGGAATTGTCGAGCTTCGCCGAGGTGCGGATTGAGCGCGACCGGGCCATCGTGGCGCTGGTCGGCGAGCAGCTGCGGCGCACGCCGGGCGTGGCAGGCATGGCCTTCAACGCCCTGCGCGACATGAATGTCGAGATGATCAGCCTGGGCGCGAACGAGATCAACCTGAGTCTCGTCGTCGCCCAGGCCGACGCGCCCGAGTCTCTCCGCAGACTCCATGCCGCGTTTTTCGGCGCGGGGAGCTCGGGCTCCGTATCGAAGGGGGCAGCATGAGAATCGGCATCTTCGGCAACGGCCGCCTCGGTTCCGCGGTGGCGCGTCTGCTCGCGAGCGAGCGCGATATGGAACTCGTCTGGGCCCTGGACAAGGGCGAGAGTCCGAGAGGCCCCGTGGATGTCGCTCTCGACGCGAGCGTGGGCCAGGCGGTCGCGGGGCATCTGGCCTGGGCCAGGGATTCGCATGTCGACCTGGTGGTCGGCGCGACCGGCTGGGATGCTTCAGCCCTCGATCCCGCGGAGTACTCCTCGATCGGGCTGCTCGTGGCGCCCAACTTCAGCCTGGCGGTGGCCTATTTGAAGCGTGTGGCGCTGTCCCTCGGCCGCCTCGCCGCCCTGGATCCCCGCGCGGACCTCTCCGTGCTCGAGCGGCATCACCGCGCCAAGATCGACGCCCCGAGCGGCACGGCCAAGCTCCTCGCCGCCGCGCTCCGCGAGGGCTGTCCGCGCTATGCCGAAGCGGTCTCGGCAGCTCCGGACGCCTCCGCGCCGCTCTCGCCCGAGACTCGTCTGCAGCTCGTCTCGGTGAGGGGCGGGACCGAGGTCGGCTATCACGAACTCCGCCTGGAGGCGGATGCGGAGGCGCTCGTGATCTCGCACGAGGCCACGTCGCGGGACATCTTCGCGCAGGGGGCGCTGCGGGCCCTCCGCTGGATCCATGGCAGGAAGGGATTCTACACCTTCGACGACATGGCCGACGAAATCATCTCTCCGCTTTTCCTGGCCCCGGGGCCGGGTGGAACGCGCTGACGACAGAGACTGAGACGGGGCCGGCGCCGACGGCGTTCGGGCCCCATAGGAGGCGATCATGACGATTGCAGACAGGATTCGCGGCCTCGGCGTCGCGATAGCGACTCCCTTTCTCGAGGGAGATTCCCCTTCGGGCACCGGCGGCGTGGATCTGCCGGCTTTCAGGAAGCTGGTCCGTTACCTGCGCGACGGAGGCGCGGACTTCCTCGTCGTGCTCGGCTCGACGGGCGAAGCGGCGACGATGAGCCAGGAGGAGCGGGATCGGCTCGTCGCGGCCGCGCGCGAAGAGCGCGGGAACATGCCGCTCGTCGTAGGCACGGGGCACAATTCGACCGAGGCTGCCGTCGATCTCGCGCGGCGGGCGGCGGCGGCAGGAGCCGAGGCCCTGCTCGTCGTCGTGCCCTACTACAACAAACCCCAGCCGGGGGGCATCGAGGCGCACTTCCGCGCCATAGCCGCGGCCGTGCCCGATCTGCCCATCGTGGCCTACAACGTGCCCGGGCGCACGGGGCTCAACCTTCTTCCCAAGGACCTCGCCCGCCTCTGGACCATTCCGCAGGTCGTGGCCGTGAAGGAATCCTCCGGCAATCTCGCTCAGATAGGCGAAATCGCCAGGACCCTCCCGCCGGGCAAGACCCTCCTGTCCGGTGACGACGGACTCGCCCTGGCCGCCATCGCCGTCGGGGCCAAGGGCCTCATCTCCGTCATGGCGAACGTGCTGCCGACCGAGACGAAGGCCCTGGTCGACGCGGCGATGGAGGGCCGCATGGACGAGGCGCGCGCGCTGCACTACCGCCTCCTGCCCGTGATGGACGCGCTCTTCCTCGAAACCAATCCCGCGCCGCTCAAGGCCGCGCTCAGCCTCCTCGGCATGGGCTCCGACATTCCTCGCCTTCCCCTCGTCCGGGCATCGGAGGCCACTCGCGCGAGACTCGTCGAGCTCTTGTCCGCCTTCGGACTCCCGGTCGGCTCGGGCGGACCGTCCTCTTCCGGAAGCGCGAAGGGGCTTTCATGAGCCGAGACCTGGCATCGCTCGAGGCCTTCTACGGGCGCGAACTCGATCTGATCCTGGCCGATCCGGGCTTCGCCGAGGCGCACGAAGCTCTTCTGCGAAACCTGGAATCGGGCGAGCTGCGCTCGGCGCGGCGAGAGCCCGACGGATCCTGGAACGCCGTGACCTGGGTCAAGCGCGGCATCCTGGCGGGCTTTCGCGCCACCGAGACGGTGAGCTTCGAGGAGTGGCCGTGCGGCGCCTTCGACAGGTCCGCTTTTCCTCCGCGCCGCTTCGCGGCCGAGGACCGGATCCGCCTGGTGCCGGGCGGCAGCGCCGTGAGGCGCGGCGCCTGCCTTAAGCCGGGCGTGGTCGTGATGCCGCCGGCCTACGTCAACGTCGGGGCCTTCGTCGGAAGCGGCAGCATGATCGACAGCCACGCCCTCGTCGGCTCCTGCGCCCAGGTGGGCGAGAACACGCATCTCTCGGCCGGCGTCCAGGTAGGCGGGGTGCTCGAGCCTGCCGGAGCCCGGCCGGTGGTCGTGGAGGACGAGTGTCTCGTCGGGGCGCTCTGCGGGCTTTTCGAGGGCGTCCTCGTGCGGCGCAGGGCCGTCCTCGCGCCCGGGGTCATCCTGACGGCCTCGACGGCCATCTACGATCTCGTCGAGGCGCGCATGATCCGCGGGGAAGTGCCCGAGGCCGCGGTCGTGGTGCCCGGCTCGCGGCCGGCCGGCGGGGAGTTCGCCGAGAAGCAGGGGATATCGCTCTACGCCCCCTGCATCGTCAAATACCGGGATGCCAAGACCGACGCTGCGACCGCCTTGGAGGCGGCGCTGCGATGAGGCTGGCCTTCGGCAAGCGAGGTCGGGAATCATGAGCCTGTTCGCCCTGACGGAAAAAGACGCGCTCGAGTTCGCGGGCGGCCACGCGACGCCCTGTTTCGTCTATCGGCTCGACGCCGCCGAGGAGAGGTTCCGCGCCCTGCGCGCCGTCTTGCCCGGCAGGGTTCGGCTCGCGTACGCCGTGAAGGCCAATCCCCACCCCGGCATCGTCGCGCGCTTCGCCTCGCTCGGCTCCGACTTCGACGTCGCCTCCATCGGCGAACTCGAACTGCTGAGGCGGACCGGCGTTCCCGGCGGACGCATCCTGTTCGCCGGTCCCGGCAAGTCCTCGGAGGAGATCGAGCTCGCCCTTTCGATGGGTGCCCGGATCGAGATCGACGGCCTCGAGGACGCCGAGCGGATCGAAGGCCACCTTTCGGCCGCCGCGCCCGCGGGTCGGCCGGCTTCGCCCCTGCCCTTGAGCCTCCGCGTCCACCCGGCCGACGGAATCAGCGAAAGCTCCCGGATCATCGGCGGCGCCGGACCCTCGGCCTTCGGCGTCGACGAGGAGGACCTGCCGCGGTTCCTGGAGAGCATGCGGAATTTTCGCCGGGTCGCGGTGACGGGGCTGCAGGTCTTCGCGGCGAGCAACGAGCGAGACGCGGATCGGCTCATCGCCAATTACCGGGTCGCGCTGTCCATCGCCGAGCGCATGGCCAAGGACGTGAAACTGGATATGGAGCTCGTCGATCTCGGCGGCGGACTGGGGATCCCCTACGCCGAGGGAGAAAGAGAACTCGACCTCGAGGCACTGGGGAAGGGCCTGGATGCCCTGCTGCGGGAGAATGCCTGGTTCGGCGGAAAGCTCCTCGTCGAGCCGGGCAGGTGGCTGGTCGGTCCTTGCGGGGTGTACCTGAGTCGCGTCATCCGCGTCAAGGAAAGCCGCGGTACGCGCTTCGCCGTGCTCGAAGGCGGCATCAACCACCTCCTGCGCCCGCTGCTCACGGGACAGAGCTTCCCGGTCCGCGCGCCGGGGCTCTCCGGCGGGAAGCTGATCCATACCCTCACGGGCCCGCTGTGCACCTCGCTGGACCGGCTGGGCTCTGTCGCCCTGCCGCCGCTCGGGCCGGAGAACCTTCTCATGTTCGGCCAAGCCGGCGCTTATGGCTATACCGAGGCCATGGGTGCCTTCCTTAGCCATCCGCTGCCCGCCGAGCACTGTCTCGAAGGCTAGCTCCCGCGGCCGTCCTGCGACGGAGGCGTTCCGGAGAATGGCGATGCTGTCGGTGAAAATGGGCCCAGCTGGACTTGAACCAGCGACCTACGGATTATGAGTCCGCAGCTCTAACCAACTGAGCTATGGGCCCGAGAGCTCGCAAAGCTCCACCATAGATACATACGGGCCGAAAAAAGTCAATCCGACGAGTGTTCCCGCCGAAACCATAGAGGGGACTTTGCGATGCGAAAAATACCGGTAGTGTCGAGTGACGAAAAGCTCAATGAGGCGATCCGGCTGGAATGCGAGCGTTCGGGCGGCGAGTTCGCCCCCGTGTTTTTCTCCGACCAAGCGCAGGTGATCGAATTCCTGAAGTACGAGTTGCCGGAAATGAAGATTTTCTATTTCTCCGATACGGCCCTCGATTGCAGGGAAATCCTGAACGAGATCCGGGAGGATCCCTGGCTCCACTACGGCGGGATCATCGGAATCCACGACGAGGAGAACGAGAAGGATCTGATCGAGGCGATGCGCGACGTCAACGTGATCGCCGTGCTCAGGAAGCGCGAATTCGTTTCGAACCTTCCGCGCCTTCTGCGGATCGTGCGGCAGAACAAGCAGATCCTCTTCCAGCGAGGCATTCAGCAGCACCTTCTCAAGACGATATCCGGCGCCTTCGTGATCGACAACGATCCCCTCGACATCACCACCTATACCAACCTCATAACCAATTACCTGTACAACGCGAACCTCATCGGGAGGGACGAGCGGGAGAAACTGCACGTCGCCCTTCTCGAATTGCTCATCAACGCGATCGAGCACGGCAACTGCAAGATCAGTTTCGAGGAAAAGACCGCCTGGCTCGAGCGCAACCGGGACATCATGGACCTGATACGCGAGAAGAACCGCAATCCCGCCGTAAAAGAGAAGAAAGTCTATTTTTCGTACACCATCACCCCGGAGGGATCGCGCTTCATGGTCCGCGACGAGGGAGACGGCTTCGACTGGAAGCGCCGATTGACCTCCGGGGCGGTCAGTCCCGAGCTGCATGGAATGGGCGTGAGGATGGCGAATGTCTACGTGCGGAAGTTGCACTACAACGAAAAGGGCAACGAAGTAAGCTTCGAGATAGACCATCGCCACGCCGAGTCCAACATCATCCCGAAGATCTTCGAGCGTGCCGAGGAGGCCCGCTTCGCCGACGGCCAGTACATCTGCTCGGAAGGCGAGGAATCGGATTACCTGTACTACATCGTTTCGGGCACCCTCTACGTCTATTCGAAGGGCAAGCTCATTTCCTCGCTGAGCCCGGACGACATGTTCATGGGGGAGATGGCCTTCCTGCTGTCGAATCGCCGCTCCGCGACCGTGGTGGCCAAAGGCGCCTGCGTGCTCATACGCATTTCGAAGCAGGACTTCGTCAACCTGATCAAGGAGAATCCGCACTACGGCATCTTCCTCGCCCGCCTGCTCGCCCAGCGGCTCGCGAGGCTCAACGCTCGTACCGCGAGACTCAATACCGAGTACCTCAGGATCAAGGCCTTGGCCAGGGAGCACGGCCTGATCGCCCCCGCCTGATTCTATCTAGTCGTTTCGCGCCGCCCAGGCTTCCCTGTTGCGCTTGATGAGCGTGGCGTGGAAGGCGACGTGATCGCGGTAGGTGGCGAGAATGTCGGCCAGCTCCATCCTGCCGCGGGTCGAGTGCAGGATGAAGAACTTCGACCAGTCTTCGTCGACGAGCGCTCGGAGCGTCTGGCCAAAGAAGGCCCGCAGCCCCTTCGCCAGCTCGAGGCAGCGCTTGCCGTCCGTCTCGCCGTAGCGCAGGCTCGCATGCCACGCTTCCTCCTCCCAGGCGGGGGCGGCCACGCCCGGCTCCGCTACGGCGCCTCGGATACGGAAGCTCAGATTCGCGTCCGCGTCGAGGAAGTGCACCAGGAAATCGTTGATCGACCAGGCGTCCTCGATCGGCGGCACGAAGCGGAGCGCCTCGTCCGGGAGCTTCGAGATCATGTCGTCGACTGCTGAATACGCGGACTCGAACTTCTTGATCAGATCCAGTTTCTCTTCGCGAGTCATCGGCTTTCCTCCTCGATCGGGCCTTGAAGGGCCGAGTCGAGTCTAGTCCAAGGGCCGGCCGATTGCCAGGCCGGCCGCGCGCCTGGGCCGCGCGCCTCGGCCGCTCGCGGATCGGAGCGCGAAGCGCTATACTCCCTGAGGTGCAGTCCACCATGTACGCAGTGAGGCCGGGCAGTCCCCTCCCGCTCGGCGCCAAGGTCCAGGCCGAGGGGGTCAATTTCGCCATTTTTTCCCGCAACGCCGAATCTCTGGCCCTGTGCATCTACGCTTCGCCGCAGGATGCGACCTGCGTGTTCCATTACCGCCTCGACCCGCGGCTCAATCGCACCGGCGATATCTGGCATGTCCTCGTCATCGGCCTGAAGCCCGGAGCCCTCTACCTCTGGCGGGCCGCCGGGCCCTATCTGCCCAGGAAGGGCTACCGCTTCAACGCCAACAAGGCCCTCATCGACCCGTACGCGAAGGCGCTCACCGGAGACTTCATCTGGGAGCTCCCCACCGCCCGCGCCTACCGCGCCGACTCGCCCGAGGCCGACCTCTCCTTCTCGGAGGAGGACGACGCGGCCTTCGTGCCGAAGTGCGTGATCGTTTCGGACGAGTTCGACTGGAAGGGCGATCGGCCGCTCAACTATCCGCTCAGGCATTGCCTCATCTACGAGACCCATGTGCGCGGACTGTCGCTCCATCCGAGCTCGGGGGCGGGGCACCCCGGCACCTTTCGCGGCGTGGTCGAGATGGCGGGGAGGCTCAAGGAGCTCGGCGTCACCAGCGTCGAGCTGCTTCCCGTCCAGGAGTTCGACGAGTTCGAGAATCCCCGCCGCAACCCCCTCACCGGCGAGCGGCTCTCCAACTACTGGGGCTATTCCACCATCGCGTTCTTCGCGCCCAAGGGCAGCTACTCGTCCTCGGGCTCGCGGGGCGAGCAGGTCGCCGAGTTCAAGTACATGGTCCGCGAGCTGCACGCGAAGGGCATCGAGGTGATCCTCGACATAGTCTTCAACCATTCGGCGGAGGGGAACGAGCTGGGGCCTACCCTGAGCTTCCGCGGCCTGGACAACCGCATCTACTATATGCTCGACGAGGACCGGCGCTACTACAAGAACTACTCGGGCTGCGGCAACACCTTGAACTGCAACCATCCGGTGGTGCGATCGTTCATCATCGACTGCCTGCACTACTGGGTGGCCGAGATGCACGTCGACGGCTTCCGCTTCGACCTGGGCTCGATCCTGGGCCGCGATCAGAAAGGCAGGCTTCTCGAGAATCCGCCGATGATCGAGCAGATCGCCGAGGATCCCCTCCTGCGCAACACGAAGATCATCGCGGAGGCCTGGGACGCCGGCGGCGCCTACCAGGTCGGGGGCTTCCCCGGCGGGCGCTGGGCCGAATGGAACGACCGCTACCGCGACGACGTCCGCCGCTTCTGGCGGGGCGACGCCGGAGCGATCCGCAACTTCGCCACGCGCATCACCGGCTCGAGCGACCTCTATCTGCGCGACGGGCGCAAGCCCTTCCATTCCATCAACTTCATCACCGCCCACGACGGCTTCACCCTGAACGATCTGGTCAGCTATGAACACAAGCACAACGAGGTCAACGGCGAAGGCAGCAGCGACGGACACGACGCAAACTTCTCCTGCAATTACGGCGAGGAGGGACCCTCGCACAATGCCGAGATCGAGGCGGTGCGCAACCGGCAGGCGAAGAATTTCCTGGCGACGCTCCTTCTGTCCATCGGCACTCCCATGCTCCTGGGGGGAGACGAGTTCCGCCGCACCCAGCGGGGCAACAACAACGCCTTCTGCCAGAACAACGAGATCAGCTGGTACGACTGGAGCACCCTCGAAACCCACGGGGCCCTGCGGCGCTTCGTCGCGGAACTCGCGGCCTTCCGCATGCGGCATCCCGCCTTCAGGCGCCCGGAGTTCTTCACGGGCGAGGACTCCGATTTCAACGCCATCCCCGACATCGCCTGGTTCGACGAAAACGGCAAGAGTCCGGACTGGGCCCGCATCGAGCGACGCATAGCGGCGCGAATCGACGGCTCGAAGGCCGACATACTCGCGGACAGGGACGACAACGATTTCTTCCTGATCTACAACGCCGCCGAGGAATCGGCCGTGTTCAGGCTCTGTCCCGCCCCGCTCGCGCGGCGATGGCACCGCGTCGTGGATACCTCGCTCCCCGAGGACGAGGACATCCTCGCTCCCGGCAAGGAAATCATCGTAGCTCCGCAGGACGAATATGCGGTCGCTCCGCGGTCGATGGTGCTCCTCATCTCCAAGCCGGATTGAGGCGGCGGACCTTGCCTCGACGCGAATACCGAATTACCTTATTTGTATGCGGAAGGAAGGACAGGACAAAGGCGAGGCCGACTTCAGGGAAGGCCTGAGGTTCCTCAAACGGCATAGGCCGGATCTCGCCGTCAGGAGCCTGCGCGCTTCCGCCGCCGCCTGCCCGGCTTCCCGTTCCGCCGAGCTGTCGGCGAGGCTGTACTGGCTCACCCTGGCCCTGCTTCGACTGGGCCAGTGCGACCTGGCATTGAAGAGTCTGGCTTCCGCGCAGAAACTGCGGCCCCGCGGCCGGATGCGGGATATATATCGGCGATGGATCAACGACTACGGCATGCCGCGGCGTGCCACGCCGGAGTTGAATGATTTCTACGCGTTTTACTCGATCCATATCGGCGCGTATCTCGGCCGGAAGGAAAGGCCGCGCTTCGATTCGGTCGTCGAGAAAGATGCGGTGCTACGGATAGTTCTCGACTCCTGGCTTGCCCTTTCGCGGTCCGGGCGCCTGGCTGGCCTGGGGATAGGCGAAAAGCTCAGGCTGCTGAAGGATTGGCGAGTGCCCTTCCCCGCCTTCGGTCTCGGCGTAGGCGATTGTCCGCAGATCCTGCAGGTGGATTTTCGCGCTCAGAAGAAGCTCGAGGGGGATGATCGCTGCAAATGCGGCTCCGGTTTGCCGTATAGGCAGTGCTGTGGGCGTACCAGCAGCCTTCGCGAACTCTCGTGTGAGTAGAATCCACACAGAGTCGATTTTTTTGCCGGCAATTGTTTCAAAAAGAAACGGCTCTTAAGGATGCCGAAAGAATCTCGTAGCGCTGCTCTCCAAAATCCCGAGTAATTCTCTCTTGATATTCGTTTTTCGGGTTTTCTTTGCGGAGAAGCGCCTGCGGTCGACCTTCGATCATGTTGTAATAAGTACTGGTGGTGCATATAATTAAGAAATGATGTAATTGATTCGGCCGTGATCCTGGGTGTTGGCACGCTACTTGCTTAATTGTAGGTGCACCAGGAGGTAGCCAATGGCCCGTAAGAATAGTTGCCTGAACGATAGTGCAAGCTGCGACGAGAATGTGCTTTCGATGTATCTCAAAGAAATAAACAGAATCCCGCTCCTTTCGCGGCAGGATGAAGACAAGTATGCTCGGGCCGCGGCACAGGGCGAGAAGTTCGCCAAGGACATGCTCGTCAAGTCGAACCTCCGTTTCGTCGTCAATGTCGCCAAGAAATACCAGAACCAGGGGCTCCCCCTCGCCGATCTCATCTCCGAAGGCAACATCGGACTCATCAATGCCATCGAGAGATACGATGTGGACAAAGGCTACCATTTCATTTCCTACGCCGTATGGTGGATTCGCCAGGCGATTCTCAAGGCTATCTGCGAAAAGTCGAGGATGATCCGTCTTCCCCTCAATCGCGCCAACGAGCTCGTCCAGATCGAAAAGGCCCGGAAGATGCTCGAAGGGGCCATGACCGAAGACGAGGAGATACGCGAGATCGCCCGGCTGCTCGAGATGGAACCCGAGCATGTGGCCGATCTGGTCGCGGTCAGCCGCGAGCTGGTCTCGCTCGAGACGCCGGTGTTCGACGAGCGCGATTCCTCGGTCGTCGGCGATTTCGTGGAGAACTCGGCCTACACCACTCCGGAGGACTATGTCGTCGAGCAGGGGCTGAAGTCGGATATAGACGATGTCCTGCACACGCTGTCCGACAAGGAGCGCGAGGTGGTCGAGTACCGCTTCGGCCTCAACGGCCGGCGCGCCATGAGCCTCAAGGAAATCGGCGATCGCTTCAAGCTCACCAAGGAGCGCATTCGGCAGATCGAGAAGAACGCGCTGAAGCGGCTCTCCCACCCGAGCCGCTCCGAGCTCCTGCAGAGCTATGTCGCCTAGGCTCGCTTGACGCCCGGGGAGGCGAAAAGCTATAGTACGCCCTGGCCTTCGTGCGGCGGAACGCCGCACACGACACTAGCGACCGTCGTATGGCGCCAAGCGACAAACGACGGTTACCTTGGCCTTCGTGCGGCGGAACGCCGCACACGACACTAGCGACCGTCGTATGGCGCCATGCGACAAACGACGGTTACCTTGACCTTCGTGCGGCGGAACGCCGCACACGACACTAGCGACCGTCGTATACCGGTATTACCCGAGCTTCCCAAGCTCGAGAAGCGGGTTCGACTCCCGTCGGTCGCTCCGAAAGCGGAAACCCCGGCATAAGCCCGGGGTTTTCATTTTGTATGAGCCTCGATCGGCAAGTGCGAGCGGACAGTGCTCGGTCAAGGAGAGGGAACTGGATATCTCCTTCGCGTCGGGCCTCGGCGCCCGCTACGAGCTCCGTTCGCTGAAGCCCGGCGAGCTCCAGGTCGTCGACATCCCGACGGGCAATCGCTTCGTGCCGACCCGGGTGCCACAGCCGGGCGGCCCTGGACGATGACGGTTCCGCCGCGGCATCCGATTCAGCGCTCGAGGAGCGGGTAGTACCAGCTGCGCTGGGGGTAGGCCCGGTCCCGGGGCAGCGGGTATTCGAGAGGCTGTTTGACTGCGTCGTAGATGGCGTTGAGCAGGGAATCTCCGCCCGGGGCGTCCTGGGCGATCTGCCAGATCATGATGCCGCCCGCGCGCTCGCGGGCGAGGCGCATGGTCTTGGCGCGGATGGTGGCGAAGCCGTTGTAGGCATAGCCCCGCGAGAGATCCTTCGCCGGTGCGTTGGGATCTTCGGCCACGATGCTTTTGAAGGTGCGAGCGTGGTAGTTCTTGAGGCTGCGGCCATAGAAGGGAACGCCGAGCACGGCCTTGTGCGCGGGGACATCGCGCGAAACGAGCCAGTAGTTCAGGGCCTTTTCCGCGAAGGCGTAGCTCGAGTGCGGCACGCCGGGCGGCCCGCCGACCCCGTCGTCGTAGGCCATGATATCGAGGAAATCCACATTCGCTATTACGCTGTCCTCGACGCTGTCGCCATGCCGATACGTGGCGCTGACCGCGATGGTGAGGAGCTTTCCGGCGGCGTGCAGGTCATCGGCGAGAGCGCGGATCAGGGCGGCGAAGCGATCCGCCGCCTCGCGCGAGGGGAACTCCCAGTCGATGTCGAGGCCGTCGAGATCGTATTCGTCCACGAGGGCGAGCGTGTTCAGGACGAAGCGCAGGGTGAGCTGCGGGTCGGAGGAGATCGTGTCGAAGGGGCTCGGGCCGTAGCCCGTCCAGCCGCCGACGGAGGCCAGAACCTTCACTCCCCGCGCGTGAGCGAGCGCGACGAGCCTCGCGAGCTTGGCGGGATGGCTCACCGGCTCGTATCCGCCTTCAGGCGTCGAGGCCAGGAATGCGTAGTCGATCTGCGTCAGAGCGTCGAACTGCAGACCCTCCGGATCGCCGGACCATGAGGGGAAATAGCCGACCACGCGAAAGTCGGGCGGCAAGCGGTAGCCGGGGCCGACCGGGGGAATCGGCCTGAAGCTCGGTACGGTAGCGCAGCCCGTCGCCGCCAGCGCGACGAGGGCCAGTGTCGGGAGCAGGCGGAGGGAACAGCTTCTACGCACGAAGCGGTCCTCGTTCCGGACTATGGGACGACGTCGCGGATCGCATGCCCGTATCGGTCGTTTCAGAACATCTTGGCCGCGGCTTCCTGGCACATCTCCAGGAAGCCGTCGGGCGAATCGGCGGAAGCTATGCTTGAGGCCAGCACTTCTCCGGTCTCGACCGAAATGAGCCGTACGTTCAGGTAATACTTCTTGCCCACGAGACTCACGGTCCCGGTGACGATGATGTCTGCGCCGGAGAGCTTGCCCACCTTGACCGCCGCGGTGTCGCTCGAGGCGAAGGCGTCGCTCGACTGCAGCTCGAGTTCCTTCATGATCTTGTCGATGTCGCTGCGGTCCACGATGGACACGGAGCCCACATTGACGAAGGCGTTTTCGAGGAAGGTCGTCATGCCGTCGAGGACGTCCTGGCTGAGGTTCTTCGTGGCGCTGGTGAGTCCCACGACGGCCAGCTTCTTGCCGCTGATATCGATGCGCCGCTGCGTGAAGTACGAAGCCTGGCTCGATGCGCCGGCCGGCGCTTCCGGAGAGGCCGCGGCGCCGCCCGGCCCTGTTTCGGAGCCGTTCGAGGCAGCCTGGGCGCCCCGGGCCTTCCATGCGGCGAGACGGAGCGCTCGAACGCGTTCGTCCAGGCTCAGCGTGCGCCCCTTGGCGGTCTGCCCCGCGCCGATTCCGATTTCGTCGGGAGAGACGAACCCCCGGCCCTGGGTATCGAGGGCCGCGTCGAGCGGATTGGAGGGATTGACGGGGTGGGGCCTGAAGAATTCGAGCGCCTGGCGCAGCTCATCGCCCTCCAGCTTGCCGTCGCCGTTCAGATCGAAGGTCTCGAGCAGCTTGGGCGGGACCGCGGGAGCGCCGCCGCCCCAGGCGAGGCCGCGCGCGTCGGCCTGGAGTTCGGCCTCGGTGACGATGCCGTCGCCGTCGATGTCGAGCAGCGCGTCGGCCTTGGTCACGACGGAGAAGGGCCCCTTGACGTAGGAGAAGGCGCTGACGGCCGGAACGAAGGCGGCGCGCCGCGCTTCCTCGATATCCGCGTAGGTAATAGTGCCGCTGCCTTCGAAATCGATGGCTCTGTCGAAGGCCGTCTTGACCGGATGCGGGCCCTTGAGCGACTCGTCGGCGATGAGCGCCTCTTCCTCCGACACGACTCCGCTGCCGCTCGTGTTCGCATAGGCCTGGAGCTGGTTTTTGACGGGGCCTCGGATCACCAGCGGAATTTCGGTTCCCTTGTCGGCCATGAGCGGTCGGGTTCCGAGAAAAGCCTCGGCCGCAGCGCGGGAAACGAGACCGATCGCCGTCTTGATGGCCCGTTCGTCGAATGCCCGCGCCCCTTCGCCCGCGAGTTTGCGTTCAAAGTCGTTGGCGAAGAAGTGCGGGACGAGGAGCTGGCGGGGGCGAACGAAGAGGTATTCCCGCCAGATGCCGAGGTCTTCCCGAGAGAGGCGGACGCGGGGAGGGGCGGCGAGCCGCCGGGCGAGAGCGGGATCTATTTCGTTCAGCCTGAGCAGGTCCTCGCCGTAGAAGTAGTCGCGCGCGAAACGCAGCTCTTCCCGCTCGATGCGCCCGTTGAAGTCGCGGTCGAAGACCAGGTCGAGCGAATCTCGCACAGGGTGCGGCTCTCGGCAGAGCCCCCAGATGGCGCGGCCGATCTCTTCCATGCGCCGGGCATCGGGGCTTTGCCCGGGGGCGAGCCCCAGCGCCGAGCGGACCCTCGCCGTGGCGGGGCGGAAAAACGCCGCCTGGGGGCGGGCCCTCGGGGGGCTAGCGCAGGAAAAGGCGAGGCAGGCGGCCAGGGCGACACCGAATAAACGCTTCATTCCAGAGTTCCTCCGAGAACAGGGACGATGGCGGCTCTGGTCGTCAGACTGGCTCGCCGCGAGACAGGGGCGAGCGGCTCACTTGGCGAGGAAGACTGAGGTTCTTCGATTCTGCCAGCGTTCGGCGAGATCGCTGTCCGGGACGATCTGATCCGATGCGCCCACCCCCTCGGTCGTGATAAGGCCGGCCGGTATGCCCCGATCGACCATCGCCTGCTTGATGGCGTCGGCGCGGGCCTTGGACAGCGGCAGGAGGATGGTCTCCTCTTCGATCTTGCCGAGCGCGGCGTTGTCCCAATGGATCATGACCGCATGCCCGACGATCTTGATCCTGTAATCGGGGAACTTCTTGAGCTTCGCGGCCAGCTCGTCGAGCCGGGCGATATTCTGCTTCTGCAGCTTGAGCGCAACGTCCCGGTAGTCGGACGTGAAGGGCTTGAAGTAGATGCGGGTATCGGGAATGCGGAAGCCCGAGGGCGTCTTGAGGACCAGGAGATCGATATGGATAGCGCCCTTGGCCACGCCCGTATTGCCGTACTCGTCCCGGATCGTGACGCTCATCGGGTAATCCGCCGCAGAAGCGACGAGTTCGCCGTTGCTTCCCCTGCCGTCCCAGCGGAGCGAGGCGGCGGCGCCCTTGCCGCTGAAGCTTTTGAAGAGATTGCCTGCGGGATCGAGGATATCGAGCTTCCAGCCGTCGATGGCGGCCAGGTCGGAATGGGCGGCGATGGAAATGGCGAGGGTGTCGGTCGGATCGATGGGCGCGAACAGAGCGGGATTCAAGCCGATCGTCGCCGTCGGCGGGGTCCGGTCGAGCACGAAGGCCTTGGTCGAGGCGGAGCTCGGCGTGTAGGCGCTTCCGTAATCCACGGAGAGCGAGGCCGTGTAGCGACCTTCCGGGGCGGGAGCGCCGGAGTCGGTCACGCCATCCCACGAAAGGCTGGAGGGGAGCTTCGCGCCGGTTCCGGCGATCGTGCGCTGAACGCCCGCCGGACCCTCTATCTGGACCTTCCAGCTCTTCACCGATTCGCCTTTGGCAAAAAGCAGCGAAAAATCGATGGAGCCGCGGCCCTTGTCGGCCACGGGCGAGAACCCTCCGCTAGCGGTTTGGATGGCGCTAGCTCCGGCGCTGGCCGTCGCGGCCGTCGCGGCCGACGGCGTCGCCGTCGGGGCCTGCTGGGTCGGCGTGGCGGCCGAGGCTTGCGCGGTCTGGGCGGGGGCTGCGGGCTTGGTGGTCTGGCAGGCCACGGCCAGAGCCGCGAGGAGTGCCGCGAGAACGAGGGCAACGCTGTGTTTCATGTGATACCCTTTTTAGAAGACCGATTACGTGGGAAGCCTTCCCGAGGCGATCCGGATTCATGGCGACCGCGATTACCCGAAGAGTGTAGCGCTTCCGAACGAGGAATCGTCAAGTCCCGAACCGTTCCTGGGCTCGAGGCGGAGGGTCGAGGACGCTCTAGCCGAAGGCGGGTTCGTCGAGGGCGGCCAGGGCCTGGTCGAGGACCTCGTGGGCTTTCGCCTTCGCGGCATCGTCCATGAAGGCGGCGCGGATGCCGTTGCGGACGAGGTCGACCAGGGCGTCGCGCCCGAAGCCGAGCTCTCGCTCGACCGAAGCGTACTCGTCCTCGAGCTCGACATCGAAGAGGACGGGATCGTCGGTGTTGAGGGTCACGACGAGACCCCGGTCGTAGAATTGCCTGATCGGATGATCCTCGTACCTGCGGACATACTTGCCCGTGACGACATTGCTGGTCGGACATATCTCCAGCGGGATCTGGCGCTCCTTGAGCACGTCCATGAGCGAGGGATCCTGGATCGCCGAGGTGCCGTGGCCGATGCGCTCGGCGCCGAGTTCGAGCACGGCGTCGCGGATCGAGTCGGGCCCCACCTCTTCGCCGGCGTGGGCCACGACATGGAGCCCGGCCTCCCGGGCCGCCTGGAAGACGATCTTATACGCTCCGCAGGGATTGCCCAGCTCCTGGCCTCCGAGGCCTATGCCGAGAACGCGATCGGTGGAGCGCTTGGACAGGTAGTCGAGCAGAAGGCTGAGGTTGTGCGCCGCATTGTCGAAGCCGAAGGCGCGGGATACATCGACCAGAATGCGGACATCCGGCCCGCCGGCCGCCGCCGACGCGGCGAAGCCTTCCACCAGAGGATCCATGATACCGGCGAAATCCACCTCGCCGCGCTTCAATACCATGGAAGGGGCGACGAAAAGCTCGAGGTAGCGGATGTTGTTGCGCAGGGCGTAGTCTCGGACATCGGATACTATGTAGCTGAAATCCTCGGGCGAGCGGAAGAGCGATTGCAGGTAAAAGAAGTTTTTGATCATCGTCTCGAGACTGTCCATCTTCAGCAATTTACGGAAATCCGCGGGAGTCTTTAAGGACGAGTCGGCCCCGTATTTGCCGTTGAGGGCGAAGTAGCTGTCGAAACTGACCGTGGCCTCGGCATGGATATGGATTTCCGTTTTCGGGAGCGAGTGTATGAATTTCGAAACGTTGCGCGGTGCCATGTGAAATGCCCCCGACTGGTTGTAATCTAACGATTTCATTATCGACAACCACTATAGCGCCCGGCAAGCCAAAACGCAACGCGCGGATCGTCGGAACCTCTCCGGTCGGCGAGCCGAGGATCAAAAGTCGATGGAGAAGGTGGAATAGGACCCGGTCGGTTCGCGGGCTTCGGCCCGGACTTCCCTGATCCAGGCGCCGGGAGGTCCCACGTCGAGCCAGGCCCGGTAATCGGCGAGGGCGTCCCGGTCTCCCTCGGCCCAGAGCTCGACCGATCCGTCGGGGAGATTCCTCACCCAGCCGCGGAGCTTGAGGCGGAGCGCCTCTCTCCGCGCGCTGTAGCGAAACCCCACTCCCTGCACCCGTCCGTCGACGAGGGCGCGGAAGGCGCCTTCCGCGCCCACTTAGCGCTCCGCTGCCCCGGGCTGCGAACTCAGCATCGCGGCGATGCGCCGTTCGAGGTCTTCGTAGTCGAAGGGCTTGTAGACGACTTCGAAGGGTATGTCGAAATCCGGCCTGAGGAAGCCCGAGGTGATGATGATCCGCGTGTCCGGGCAATAGGTCTTCAGGAAGCGGATCCAGTAGTCGCCGCCGAAGACCTCCATGCGGTAGTCGGACACGATGATGTCGACATTGTAGTCGAGGATGAGCTTGATCGCCCCGACACCGTCGGAGGCTACGAGGACATCGTAGCCTTTTTTCGTCAAGTAATCGCGCAGCGAGAGGCGGATCGAATCCTCGTCCTCGACGACGAGCACGAGAGCCTTACTGGGCATCGTGGGCCTTGGCCTTGCCGGCGAGTTCGGACACCGAAGCGGCCACGGACTCGAAGTCGAGGGGTTTGGCGAAGAAGGCGTCGGCGCCTTCCGCGAGGATGGCTTGGCTTTCTTCGGGGCGGTCGAGCCCGGTCATCGCGATGATAAAAGGTTTGCCGAAGACGGGATCTTCCTTGATCTTTCGGCAGAGGGCGTGTCCGTTGATCCCGGGGAGGTCTATGTCGAGCACGACGAAGCCGGGACGTTTCTCGGCTATGAGGCGGCCGGCCTCGAAGCCGTCGAAGGCCTGGTGGATGGTGAAGGAGGCGAGCTTGCGCTCGAACCAGCGTTTCAGGAGATCGTTGAGTTCCGCGTCGTCGTCCACGACGAGGA